>Ga0222712_10000563_pt1 | contig 48381 bp, 47 predicted proteins | sample C33_657DmetaG_FD_165043 | JGI IMG/M metagenome (GOLD analysis project Ga0222712, IMG submission 165043) | Estuarine water microbial communities from San Francisco Bay, California, United States - C33_657D | ecosystem: Environmental > Aquatic > Marine > Unclassified | place: USA: California... | reverse complement strand
TCTCCAACATCCGCACCGGCACCCATGATGATGCCCGTGCGGATGTTGGAGACTTCTTCGTCTTTCAGGCCCGCATCCTTGATGGCCTGTTCCATGGACAGGTAGCCGAAGGCGGCGGCATCGCCCATGAAGCGCAGGATCTTGCGGTCGATCAGCGAAGGCAGGTCGAGGTCGATCCAGCCGGCGATATGACTGCGCAGTCCCATCTCCTTGTATTCCGGGCGAAAACGGATGCCGCTGCGACCGAGCTGAAGGGATTCCAATACCGTCTGCTTGTCACTGCCCAGGCAGGAAACAATGCCGATACCGGTGACTACTACGCGTCTCATAAATACCTCTGGAGTTGAATCTGGAATGCGTCAGAACTTGCTGTCAGGTGTGAAAAGGCCCACTTTCAGGCCATTGGTGACGTAGATCTCCTTGCCATCGACGGACACTGTACCATCCGCGATTCCCATCACCAACTTTCGCTCGATCACGCGCGACAATGACAGCTGATAGACGACTTTCTTGTGGGTTGGCAGGATTTCGCCGCTGAATTTGACTTCGCCGGCGCCCAGCGCCCGGCCTTTGCCCAGATTGCCGCGCCAGCCCAGGAAGAAGCCCACGAGCTGCCACATGGCGTCCAGGCCGAGGCAGCCTGGCATCACCGGGTCTTCGGGGAAATGACAGTCGAAGAACCACAGGTCCGGGCGAATATCGAGCTCGGCGATGATCTCGCCCTTGCCATGCGCGCCGCCGGTGTCGTTGATCTCGATGATGCGATCAAGCATCAGCATGTTGCCGACAGGAAGGCGCGCATTGCCCGGACCGAACATGCGGCCGTAGCCGCAATCCAGCAGTTCGTCACGGGTGTAGGAGCTCTTGCGGATATGGCCGTTCATAGAGTGAGTGTTCGCAGCGATGGACATACAGGTGGTGCAGGGGGCTGACCCCAGCTTTTTCAAAGGCCGCGATGTTAGCCTGACAGGCGCAAATAATCGATAAAATTTTGTGCAGGGCGGGGTGCGTCACAGGCGCTGGCACGGGCTTTGTGGCACACTGGCGCACCCTCGGAAGAGGCAAACACATACCAATGGAATGCCCGCCTGCGCTGCGGCGGAGCGTTCGGCAGACAGGATGCAGACATGATCATTCCCGTAGTGCTGGCCGGCGGCGTCGGCTCGCGCCTGTGGCCAGTCTCCCGGCAACTTTACCCCAAGCAGTTCGCTTCCCTGAGCACCGGCCGCAGCGCCGACGCGGAGCAAGTCACGCTCTTTCAGTCCACGCTGGTCCGCCTGGACGCTCTGCCAGGGCGCGGCGCGCCGATGGTGATCTGCAACGAGGATCACCGTTTCCTGACAGCCCAGCAATTGCGTGACATCGGCATCGAGGACGGGCGGATCCTGCTCGAGCCGGTCGGGCGCAACACGGCGCCGGCGGTGACACTCGCCGCGCTGCTGTCACACGCCGAGGATATCCTGCTGGTGCTGCCGGCCGACCATGCCATCCGTGACGGCGCCGCCCTGTGCCGGGCCGTGGAGCGCGGCGCGGAGCTGGCCGCCCGTGGTCATCTCGTGACCTTCGGCATCGTGCCCAGCGCGCCGGAAACGGGCTACGGCTACATCCGTCGCGGGCCCGGGGTGGGGGCGGACGACGCGGCCGGCTTCGCGGTGGCGCAGTTCGTGGAGAAGCCCGATCTGGCTACCGCGCAGGCCTATCTGGCGAGCGCAGACTATTACTGGAACAGCGGCATGTTCATGTTCAAGGCCAGTCGCTACCTGGAAGAGCTGGGGCAGCATGCCCCTGACATCCTGGCGAGCTGTCGCGCCGCCGTGGCCGGCATCGAGAAGGACGTGGATTTCAAGCGCATTCCCAAGACCCTGTTCAGTGCCTGCCGCAGCGAGTCCATCGACTATGCGGTCATGGAGAAGACGCGTGACGCCGTGGTGGTGCCGCTGGATGCGCGCTGGAACGATCTGGGGGCGTGGAACGCGCTGTGGGAAACCTCGGAAAAGGACTCTGCAGGGAATGTGCTGACGGGCGATGTGCTCTGCGCCGATGTCCGCGACAGTTATCTGCACTCGCACTCGCGGCTGGTCGCTGCCGTGGGTCTCGACAATGCCGTGATCGTCGAGACCGCCGACGCGGTGCTGGTGGCGGCGCGCGACCGCGTGCAGGACGTCAAGTACATCGTGCAGCAGCTGGAGAAGGTGGGGCGTTCCGAGAGCGTCAATCACGTGCTGGTGCATCGGCCCTGGGGCAGCTACGAGTCCCTGGCGATCGGCCAGGGCTTCCAGGTCAAGCACATCGTGGTCAAGCCCGGCGGCTCACTGTCTCTGCAGATGCACCATCACAGGGCGGAACACTGGATCGTGATCAAGGGCAGTGCAACCGTCACCTGCGACGAGCGTGTGTTCACGCTCAACGCCAATGAATCCACCTTCATCCCCTTGGGCAGCCGCCACCGGCTGCAGAACCTCACGACGCAGCCCGTCGAGCTGATCGAGGTGCAGACGGGGGGCTACCTGGGCGAGGACGACATCGTGCGCTTCGAAGACATCTACGGCCGCAAGGTCGAACAATCCTGAGCAGGCGCCCTGGCGCCCTGCCGCAACCCACGAACGAACAGAGGTAATCGTCAGACATCATGGACAAGATCAGAAAGTGCCTGTTCCCCGCCGCCGGCTACGGCACCCGTTTCCTGCCGGTCACCAAGTCGATGCCCAAGGAGATGCTGCCGCTGGTGAACAAACCCCTCATTCAATACGGCGTCGAGGAAGCGATGGCCGCCGGTCTGAGTGGCATGGCGATCGTGACTGGGCGCGGCAAGCGCGCGCTGGAAGATCACTTCGACATCAGCTACGAGCTGGAGCACCAGATCGCCGGCACCGACAAGGAGTGGGCGCTCAAGGACATCCGCCACATCATCAACTCCTGCACCTTCTCTTACACGCGGCAGATTGAGATGAAGGGCCTGGGTCACGCGATTCTCACCGGTGAGTCCCTGATCGGCGAAGAGCCCTTCGCCGTGATCCTGGCCGATGACTACTGCGTGACCGATGACTCAGGCGTGCTGGCGCAGATGGTCAAGCTCTACGAACAGTACCGCTGCAGCATCGTCGCCATCGAGGAAATCCCCCGCGAGGAGACCTACAAGTACGGCGTGATCGCCGGCGATCTCGAGGCCGAAGGGCTGTACCGGGTGCGCGAGATGGTGGAGAAGCCTGCCCCGGAAGTCGCGCCAAGCAATCTGGCCATCATCGGCCGCTACATCCTGACGCCGGACATCTTCGACATCCTGCGCAACACCCCGCCCGGGCGCAACGGCGAGATCCAGATCACCGATGCGCTGATGACCCAGGCAAAAATGGGTCGCGTTCTTGCATACCGGTTCAAGGGACGCCGCTTCGATTGCGGCAGCATCGAAGGCTTCATGGAAGCCTCGAACTACAACTACACGCACCTTTACCGCAAGCACAAAGCCTGAGCATCAGCCACGGGAAGCCTCATGAAGACAGCCATTCACTGCTTCAAGCCTTACGACATCCGCGGTCGCATTCCGGACCAGCTCAACGAGGACATCGCCTATCGCATCGGGCGTGCCTATGCCCTGTGGCTCAAACCGAAGAACGTGGTGGTTGGCTATGACATCCGTCTGACCAGCGCGTCCCTCTGCAATGCCCTGACCGAGGGACTGCTCGACTGCGGCGTGGACGTCATCAACATCGGTCAGTGCGGCACGGAAGAGATCTACTTCGCTACCTCACATCTGCAGACCAGCGGTGGCATCGTTGTCACCGCCAGTCACAATCCCAAGGATTACAACGGCATGAAGCTGGTGCGCGAAGGCTCGCGGCCCATCAGCGGCGACACCGGGCTGAACGAGATCAAGGCCCTGGCCGAGGCGGGAGACTTCCCGCCGCCGGTGGTGCGCGGCTCCCTGACGCGGCAGAACACCAAGCCCGCCTATGTGGGCCATCTGCTCAGCTACATCAACGTGGCGGCACTCAAGCCACTGAAACTCGTGGTGAATGCTGGCAATGGGGGCGCCGGGGCCGTTGTCGATCTGCTTGAGCCGAACCTGCCGTTCACCTTCATCAAGGTGCATCACCAGGCGGATGGACATTTCCCCAATGGCGTGCCGAATCCGCTGCTGATCGAGAATCGTCAGCCGAGCATCGACGCGATCCTGTCGAGCAAGGCCGATCTTGGCATCGCCTGGGATGGGGATTTCGATCGCTGCTTCTTCTTCGACGAGCATGCCGGTTTCGTGGAGGGTTATTACATCGTCGGTCTGCTGGCCGAGAGCTTCCTGCGCAAGACGCCCGGTGCCAAGGTCATTCACGATCCGCGCCTGACCTGGAACACCATCGAGATTGCGCAGCAGTTCGGTGGCGAGGCCATTCAGTGCAAGACAGGTCATGCCTTCATCAAGGAGCGCATGCGCCTGGAGGACGCCGTCTATGGCGGCGAAATGAGTGCACACCACTACTTCCGCGACTTTGCCTATTGCGACAGCGGAATGATTCCGTGGCTGCTGGTGGCGGAGCTGATCTGCCAGTCCGGCAAGTCACTCTCGCAGCTGGTGGAGGAGCGCATGGCGGCCTTCCCGGCCAGCGGCGAGATCAATCGCACGATCTCCGACCCGGCAGCGCTGCTGCGCAAGGTGCAGGCTCATTACGAAGGCAGTGCCTCGGCGATGGATTTCACGGATGGCCTCAGCATGACTTTCGGCGACTGGCGCTTCAATTTGCGCATGTCCAACACCGAGCCGGTGGTGCGTTTGAACGTGGAGTCGCGGGGGGATGCGGCCCTCATGCAGGCCAAGACGGCTGAACTGCTGGGACTGATGGACTAGGCCGGCAGCCACTCCAGCTTCTGGCTCCAGGCGTCTTCGGCGTAGCAGACGAAGCCCTGGTTCAGATAGAAGTGCTGCGCCGGGTTGATCTTCAGCACGCTCAGGCGCAGCGGCTTGCCTTGGGCTGCCGCCAGAGCCTGGGCGTGACGCACCAGCTCGGCCCCCAGACCCTGTCGTTGGCGCTGAGGGACCACCAGCACCATTTCCAGCCACAGATGATCCGGCTTTTCCAGGATGCTGCAGGCGCCGACGTCCTCGCCGGCGTCGTGCAGGATCACGAAGCTGCCAGGCGGCAGATTGTCGAGAAAGCCGTGCTGCTGGAACAGCTCGTTCCAGCCCCAGGTGTTTTCGATGTAGGCCTGCATCGTCTGCTTGAACGTGGCATAGAGCCAGTCCATGTCCGAACGCGCCGCCTTGCGCAGGCGCGCCTTCGTCATGAGTCCGCCCCCGCTTCCAGCGAAGAGGCCAGCGGACGTTTCCACCCCAGCTGACGTTCGATCGCGCTGATCATGGCTCCGGCCACATCCTTGCCAGTGACTTCCTCGATGTCCTCAAGGCCGGGTGAGGAATTGACCTCCAGCAGCAGGGGCCCGCGCCGTGAACGGATGACGTCCACCCCTGCCACCTTCAGGCCCAGCACCCGCGCCGCCTTGACGGCGAGACGCTTCTCGGCCGCCGTGAGCTTCACGGTGGATGAGCTGACACTGCGCTGGGCGCTGGCACGGAAATCCCCCGGGATGCTCTGGCGCTGCATCGCGGCCACCACCTTGCCATCGACCACCATCAATCGCATGTGGCGCCCTTCGGCCTCCTGGATGTATTCCTGCACCAGCAGGTTCGCCTGCAGCGACTTGAAGGCATTGATCAGGCTCTCGCCGGCCTTGCGGGTTTCCGCCAGCACGACACCGCGCCCTTGCGGGCCTTCCAGCAGTTTCACCACCAGGGGCGCACCGTTGACCATGTCGATCAGCTCGCCGGTTTCGATGGGGCTGTCGGCGAAGCCTGACACGGGAATGCTCAGGCCATGGCGCAGCAGCACCTGCAGCGCATAGAGCTTGTCGCGCGAGCTGCCGATGGACTCGGCGGAATTCAGGGAAAAGACGCCGATGCTCTCGAACTGTCGCACCAGGGCGCAGCCGTAGAAGGTGAGGTCGGGTCGAATGCGCGGAATCACGGCGTCCAGTGTGTTGAGGATCTGCCCGCCGCGGTAGTGCACTTCCGGCGTCTCGGCATCCAGCTTCATGTAGCACTGCTTGATGTCGTAGAAGTACAGATGATGGCCACGCTCCTCGCCGGCCTCCATGAGCCGGCGATTGCTCGGCAGGTCCGGGTTGCTGGCGAGCAGGCCGATGTGCAGCCCGGAGCGCTCGCGGATGTGTTCGGCGTAGTGGGTCTGCAGCTGCTCATGCGGGATCTCGCCGCCGAGAAACGCCGCGGCCGGGTCCACCAGCACGCGCCCCACCATGGCCTCGCGACCCAGCAGCATGCGATAGCCCATGGAGTCGCGGTTGGTCAGGGTCAGTTCGACATCCCAGCACTGACCATCGTGCTGCAGCGATGTGCGGATGACGTAGCGCTTCTCGGTCACGCCGCTGGAACTCTTCACCAGACGCCTGTCGACGACGGGTGCCTCGCAACGCACGATGGTGCGTCGATTGTGTTGCAGGGGATGCACCTCGAAGCCCACCCAGAGGCTGTCGTCACGCTTGAAGGACTTGATGTTGAAGGCATGCAGGGCGGAGGTGCGTGCACCGGAGTCCACCCGCACCTTGATGGCCGGGATGCCCAGGGCAGGCAGCGCGCACCATTCCTCGCTGCCGATGATCATCCTGGGTTCAGGCGTGCTCATCGAGGTTCCGGCAGCGGGTGATCAAACCGTTCGTCGAGCCGTCAAAGGCCGTGCAGGGCTCGGCGCAGCGCAGGGCGGCATGCAGGCGTTCGCCGAGCTGCTTGCCGAGCTCGACGCCCCACTGATCGAAGGCATTGAGCTGCCAGATCACGCTTTCCACGAACACCTTGTGCTCGTAAAGCGCGATCAGACTGCCAAGCGTGCGCGCGCTGAGTTCGGGCAACAGCAGGGTATTGCTGGGTTTGTTGCCGGCGATGCGCTTGTGGCGCGCGAGCACGCGGGCGGTTGTCTCGTCGCGACCCCGGGCCAGCAGTTCCGCCAGCGCTTCGTCCTCGCTCTTGCCCTGCATGAGCGCCTGACTCTGGCTGAAGCAATTGGCCAGCAGATGCGCGTGCTGATCTTCGTCCTGCGGGTAAAGTGTGCGCACGATGCCGATGAAGTCCGCCGGGATCAGGTGCGTGCCCTGGTGCAGCAGCTGATGGAAGGAGTGCTGGCCATTGGTGCCGGCGCTGCCCCACACCACCGGTCCGCTGGCGGCGCGCAGGGGCTCGCCGTGACGATCGACGCTCTTGCCCAGACTCTCCATCTCAAGCTGCTGCAGGAAGGCCGGAAACAGATGCAACGCCTGGCTGTAAGGCAGGATCGCCTGGCTGGACGCCCCGCAGAAGTTGGTGTGCCACACCGCGAGCAGGCCCATGATCACTGGCATGTTGGCTTCCAGGGGCGCATCGCGGAAATGCTGATCCATCAGGCTGGCGCCTTCCAGCAGCGCGCGAAATTGCGCCATGCCGCAGGCCAGCGCGATGGGCAGGCCGATGGCCGACCACAGCGAATAGCGCCCGCCCACCCAGTCCCACAGCGGGAAGATGTTGTCCGGGTCGATGCCGAAGGCCTGCGCTTTGGGGACATTCGCGGACACCGCGACAAAGTGCCGGGACACCTTGCTTTCGTCGCCCCCGTTCTCGATGTACCAGCGCCGCGCCAAGGCCGCGTTCTGATGGGTTTCCAGCGTCGAGAAGGACTTGGAGGCGATGATGAACAGGGTGGTCTGCGGATCGGCCTGTGCCAGCGTGCTGCGCATGTGGGCCGGGTCCACATTGGACGTGAAATGCGTGCGCAATGGTGGGACATGCCAGTGACGCAACGCCTCTGTCACCATGGCCGGGCCCAGATCGGAGCCGCCGATGCCGATGTTGATCACGGTCGTGATGGGCTTGTCGGTATACCCCTTCCACTCGCCGCTGTGCACGCGGGCGACGAAGCCTTCCATGCGCTGCAGCGTGGCCGCAACGGCGGCGTTGTACTGCGGGTCCGCCTCCGGCAGCGTGGTACGCAGGGCCACGTGCAGCACCTCGCGGTTCTCGGTGTTGTTCAGGCGCTCGCCACGGTACATGGCACGGATGGCGTCACTCAGGCTGCATTCGCGCGCCAGTTCCAGCAGCAGGTCGCGGGTCTCACGGGTCAGCAGATTCTTGGAATAGTCCAGGAACACAGTGTCGGTGGTGAGGCTGAAGTGCTCGAAGCGCTGCGGGTCGTCGCAGAACAGCTGGGAGAGAGTGGTGCCGGCGGAGTGCAGATTGAGGTAGTGGGTTTCGAGCTTCTGCCAGAGTCTGCTGCGGCCGGGATTTGTCATTGCGCTGTCTGCCTCGGTGCTGATGGAGGAGCGGGGTCGAGGCTAAGCTAGCGCATTATCCAGGGTCGTTCAATCAAGCCGGGGGTCAAAAGCACGTTGCCGAGCCGCAGAAAAAAGCGTTGCTCGACTGCGGAAGGATTGGTAGTATGCGCGCCCTGTACGTCCCAGACGTCTTGTTCGACATGCCGCTATAGCTCAGCTGTGGTAGAGCAACTGACTTGTAATCAGTAGGTCCCGGGTTCGACTCCTGGTGGCGGCACCACTACTCCGAGGCATCCACGATGCCTTTTTTTTCGCCCGCAGATTCGGGTTGCGCATCCTCCGCACGGCGTTACAATCCGGCCAGAATTCCGGAGGAAGCCATGCCCGTCCGTCGTCTCCCTGTGTCCGCGCTCGCCCTGCTGGCAATGCTGCTGTGCTGGCCGCTCGCCCTGCAGGCCCAGAGTGCGCTCGAGAGCGTGCGCATCACCAGTCGCATGGACCTCAACTCCATTCTCATCAGCGGGGTGGACATCGTCTTCTTCTATGACGACAGCATTGCCGGCGCCGAGCCCATGACGGCCTTCAGCTGGTATTCCCGCAAGCGTCAGCTGCGCGAGACCCAGGGCGAGCACTTCGACATCGTCAACACCGTCATTCCCCAGGGCTTCGACTCCGCCACGCCCACGCTGCCGACACGTCACCGCGAGGCCGTGCGGGTGCTCGTGTTCAGCGAGCATCAGAACCCCCAGTCAGCGGCCTTCGACATCACGGCCATGCGCATTGTGCTGATCGAGATCGATCAGTTCGGGTTGCTCGTCTCGGAGCGTTGAGCGTTCGCCGGCCGCCCGATTGTGCAATCACCGGGGCTGCATTACCATACCACCCAGACACATCATTCCTTGACGGCAAGGGGGGAAGGCAATGCGGCGTCTTGCATGGTTTCACGTCTGCTGGTTCACCACGCTCGCGGCGCCCGTGAGCGCGTTCGCGCAGACCGCCGAGGGTGTCTACATCGCCCCGCGCAATGAATGGGGGCAGCCGGACCTGCGCGGGGTGTGGAATTTCAGTTCCAACACGCCGCTGGAGCGGCCGGCGCAGTATGCCGACCAGGAATTTCTCAGTGATGACGACGTGGCACGCATTCGTGCCGAAGCGCTCGATGACATCGCGCGCTCCGACGGCAATTCCTCCCAGGGAGGCGTGGGCGGTTACAACCAGTTCTGGATCGAGGGCCTGCCGCTCGAGGAGAATCGCCGCACCTCGCTCATCATCGACCCGCCCAACGGTCGCATGCCTGCCCGGGTGCAGGGCGCGCCGGTCGCCTTCGGTGGACTCGGGCCCGACATCGAGGGGGAACGTCCCGTGCGCTTCACTGTTGGCGGTATCGGCAAGGATGGCCCGGAAGACCGTGGTCTGTCGGAGCGCTGCCTGCTGGGCTTCAATTCCGTGCCGCCCTTCATGCCCAGCATGTACAACAACAACGTGCAGCTGTTCCAGAACGCCGATCACTTCGTGATCTTCAACGAAATGATTCACGAGGCCCGCATCGTGCCGCTGGATGGGAGGCCGCATCTGCCCGGAGACGTCGCCCAGTGGACGGGTGACTCCCGTGGCTACTGGGACGGGGACACCCTGGTGGTGGAAACCCGCAATTTCACCGACAAGACCCAGAGCTTTCGCGGCACCGGCATCTCGAAGAACATGCACCTGATCGAGCGTTTCACGCGCGTGGCGGATGACGAAGTGCACTACGTGTTCACCGTCAACGACCCGCAGGCCTTCGTCGCCCCGGTCACCGTGCTGGTGCCCATGCACAAGACGCAGGACGAGCTGTACGAATACGCCTGCCACGAAGGCAATTACGGCATGCTGAACATCCTGCGCGGCGCCCGGGTGGAAGAGGGCAGCTGGGTGGACTCGAACGACAACTGAGCCCGCATTCCCTGAAGGTGTGATCATGCACAATTTCCTGCTCAAGCCTCTGCTCGTGACAGCCCTCTGCGCCCTGTGCGGCACATCAGCGCTGGCACAGAGCGCTGACATTCCCCGCACTCCCGACGGCCGGCCCGACTTCAATGGCATCTGGCAGGCCCTGGGCACCGCACACTGGGACTTGCAGACTCACGCTTCGCGGCCCGGCCCGGTCGTGGAGATGGGTGCACTGGCGGCGATCCCCGGCGGCATGGGCGTGGTCCAGGGCGGCATGATTCCCTATCGGCCCGAGGCCTTGCAGACGAAGCTCGAGAACCAGGCCGACTGGCTGGCGCGGGACCCGATCGTCAAGTGCTACCTGCCCGGGGTACCCCGCGCGACCTACCTGCCGTTTCCCTTCCAGATATTCCAGGCCCCCGACACCACGCTCATCACCTACGAATTCGCCGGCGCCGACCGCCTGGTCTACATGGACCAGCCCGACTTCGCCTCGCAGGTGGACAGCTGGATGGGGCACAACATCGGCCACTGGGAGGGCGACACGCTCGTCATCACGGTCACCGCGCAGATGCCTGATACCTGGTTCGACAGTGCCGGCAACTGGCACAGCTCGCAGCTGGTGGTGGAGGAGCGATATACCCTGATGGGGGCCAATCACATCCAGTACGAATCGACGATCACTGACCCTGAGGTCTACACGGAGCCCTGGACGATCAGCATGCCGCTTTACCGCCGGCTCGACCCGGGCATGCAGCTGATCGAATTCAAGTGTGTGGAGTATGTCGAGGAACTGCTCTACGGCCAGTATCGCAAGCCTGTCGCCGAATAGCGGGCGCAGCGACGCCCGCAGCCGGCACAGCTCTTGCTGGCTGTTCAACCGTATTCCCCAATCGGTCAAGGAGAGCCGCCATGCGATTGCCCTTCCTGTTTCTGCTGCTCGGGGCGCTCAGTGCCCCGCTGCACGCCCAATCCATTGAAGATGAAGCCGTTGCCTGGCTGCAGGAGTTCATCAAGGTGGACACCATCAACCCGCCCGGCAATGAATACCGGGCCGTCGAGTTCTACGCCCGCATCTTCGAGCAGGAAGGCATCGCCTACGAGACGGCCGAGAGTGCACCAGGACGGGGCAATATCTGGGCCCGTCTGGAAGGTGGCGACGAGCCCGCCCTGATCCTGCTGCAGCACACCGATGTGGTGCCGGCGGAAATGGAGTACTGGACCATCGACCCGCTGTCGGGCGAGATCCGCGACGGCTACATCCTGGGCCGCGGCGCCCGCGACATGAAGGGCACCGGCATTTCCCACCTGGCCGCCTTCCTCAGTCTGCACCGCGCCGGCCTGCCGCTGAACCGCGACGTGGTCTTCCTGGCCACCGCCGATGAAGAGGCGGGCGGGGAGTTCGGCGTGGGCTGGCTGATCGAGAACCGGCCCCAGATCTTTGCCGGCGCCGGCCTGCTGCTCAACGAAGGGGGCAGCGGCAGCCGCTCCGGGGACGACATCGTGTTCGGGGTGGAAGTCACGCAGAAAGTGCCGGTCTGGCTGCGGTTGACAGCCGTGGATGTGCCCGGACACGGCTCCTCGCCGCGCACCACCAGTTCGGTGACTCGCATCGTCGATGCGCTCGCGATTCTGCGCGAGAACCCGTTCCCGCCGCGCGTGGTCGGCCCGGTGGACACCTATTTCAAAGGCCTGGCAGAAGGGCGCACCGATGACTGGGGCGTGGCCTTCAGCAACATGTCACTGGCCGTGCAGGACCCGGACTTCCTCACCCGTCTGCAGGAAGACAATCCCGGCCGTCACGCGCTGATCCGCGACACCTGCTCCATGACGCGTCTGAGTGGCTCCTCCAAGATCAATGTGGTGCCGCCTGAAGCCTGGGCCGAGCTGGACTGCCGCATTCTGCCCGATCGTCCGGCCGAGGTGTTCGTGTCGGAGCTGGAGGCGCTGATTGCGCCGACGGGGGTCGAGGTGGAGGTGATCATGGCCTTCACGCCCGCCATTTCCGAGACCACCTCGCGCCTGTTCACCGCCATCGAGCGCGTTACCCGCGAACTGCACCCGGGCTCCCGCGTGCTGCCGTCGGTGAGCACGGGCTTCACCGACAGCCATTTCACGCGTGATCAGGGCATCGTCAGCTACGGCTTCGACCCGATCATCACCGAAGTGGGGGAGGCCACCGGCGTGCATGGCAATGACGAGCACATCCGGGTGGACGCCTTCCGCCGCGGAGTCAGCGACATGCGCGCCATTGTGCGGGACGTGGTCTACAACTGAGGCGCGCGGCGGGCCTGGGTGAGCTGCTCGTAGGCGTAGGCGATGCCGATGAGCGTGGGTTCGCTGTATTGCCTGCCCATGAACGAGAGGCCGATGGGGAAGCCATCCAGATACCCCGCCGGCACGCTGATGTTGGGATAGCCCGACACCGCCGCCAGGCTGGCGCTGGACACATAGCCTTCAGTCTTGTCGCCGCTCGGGTCCACCGGCCAGCCGGTGCTGTTGGTCGGGGCCACCAGGGCGTCCAGTTCCAGGTCCTGCATCACGCTGTTGATGCTGCTCTGGCTGAAGGCCTTGCTGTAGCCCAGGGCGCTCAGGTACGTCTGATCGCCCAGATTGGTGGTCTCCTGCGCTTGCAGGAACAACTCCTGCCCGAAGTGCGGCATCACCATGGCGGCGTTCGCCTCGTTCCAGGCAATCAGGTCGCGCAGGCTCTGCAGGCTGCCACCGCGCTCGTAAAGATAGTTCTCCAGATCGTTCTTGAACTCGAACAGCAGCACCTGGGTTTCCGCACTCGAGAAGCTGCGCGCCGCATTGATGGCGATGTCGAACACTTCTGCACCCGCGTCCCGCAGCACCTGCAACTGGGCTTCCATGAGAGCGTCCAGCGCAGCGTCGCGGCCGAAGGCCTGGCGCATCCCGCCGATGCGCTTGCCCTCCAGGGCGTCCTCGCGCAGGAAGGCGGTGTAGTCCAGCGGTGTGCGGGTGCGCAGATTCGATGTGATGAGATCGTCGACGTCCTCGGCCACCAAGGCATTGAGCAGCAGGGCGGCATCGCGCACCGAGCGGGCCATGGGGCCGGCCGTGTCCTGGCTGTGGGCAATGGGAATGATCCCGACGCGCGAGATCAGGCCGAGAGAGGGCTTGATGCCCACCACGCTGTTGTGCGCGGAGGGGCAGACGATGGAGCCATCGGTTTCCGTGCCGACGGCCAGCACCGCGAAGTCTGCCGCCAGCGCCACGGCCGAGCCGGAGCTGGAGCCGCAGGGCGTGCGTTCGAGGTCATAGGGGTTGCGGGTCTGGCCGCCGCGACTGGACCAGCCGCTGGAGGCGTTGGTGGAGCGGAAGTTTGCCCACTCACTCATGTTGGTCTTGCCCAGGAGGATGGCACCGGCCTCACGCAGGCGAGTGACCAGGAAGGCATCGCGCTGTGGGGTGGGGGCGTCCAGCAAGGCCAGGCTGCCGGCCGTGGTGTGCATCTGGTCGGCGGTGTCGATGTTGTCCTTGAGCAGCACCGGAATGCCGTGCAGGGGCGAGCGCACTGTGCCCGCCGCGCGCTCGGCATCCAGGGCGGCGGCGATGCTCAGCGCCTCGGGGTTCACTTCCAGCACGGCGCGCAGTGGCAGGTCCAGCTCGGCAATGCGCGTCAGATAATGTTCCGTGATGGCCACGGCCGTGAGGCTGCCTTCGCTCATGGCCGCCTGCAGGGAGCTGACATCGGCCTGGTCCAGCAGGCTGCCCGGGCGGCTCTGCGGATTGCGGCAGGCGCTGACAGCGAGGATCAGGCAAAGTGCCACAAAGGCGCGCAGCACAAAGGAGGAGGGTAGGCGGATGGGAGGCGGCATTCGGGGCATGGTGGATGGAGTCCGGAAGAGAGCTTGCCCGGAGTCTATGCAAATTCCCGGGCCGACTCCAGCGTGGCAGGCAGTGCTATCATCCGCCGCACTCCGGGCGCAGCAGCGAGGCGAGACCCCCATGCAGACTTACACTGTGGACATGGCCGTGCGGGATTACGAATGTGATCTGCAGGGCGTCGTGAACAATGCCGTCTATCAGAACTACACCGAACACGCGCGGCACGAGTTTCTAAAGAGTCGCGGGCTGGATTTCGCCGCCCTCACCGCCAGCGGTCTGCACGTGATGGTGATCCGCGCCGAGCTGGACTACCTGCGCTCGCTGTGCAGTGGCGATGTGTTTCGCGTCAGCGTGAAGACCGAGCGCGTGTCGCGGTTGCGCATGGCCTTCGTGCAACAGATCACGCTGCTGCCCGAGGGCAGGCCGATCTTGAATGCCCGGTTCGTTGTCGCTGCGGTGAATGCACAGGGGCGGCCATGCTTTCCCGAGTCGCTGGAGCGCTTGCTGTAGGAGCCTGCTGGCAGGCGAACGGATTTCCCTGCCTGGGGAAAAGCCTACCGCCGTGTCATCTGCGCGTCACCCAACTGCAGTCTTTCTGCCATTCCTCTGTCGCAAACTCTCCTTATGGTGAACGCCTGAACTGGCCGCGACGCGTTGTCGCGGTGTCGTCAATGCCGTCTGCTTTGTCTCACGCAGACCTTCAGGAGTTTCACGCATGAACAGGTTTTCCTCGACTCATCCGCTTTCCGCCTCCGCCGCGCCTGCATGGCGTCGCAAGCCCCTGACTATGATGGTGCAACTGGCACTGTCCAGCATGCTGCTGGGGGGCGGCGCAAGTGCTGTCGCCCAGAGTGCCACACAAAGCACCGCCGAAGAGGCGCCCGCGATCGAGGAAGTGGTGGTGACTGGTTCCAATATCCACCGTGCGCTCAATGACAGCGCCGTGCCGGTGTCTGTGATCAGTGAAGAGGCCATGGAGGTGCGCTCGGCACTGTTGCCAGTGGATCTGCTCAGCTCGCTGCCTTCCGTGGTGAACCTGCCCGAGAACGAAACGCGACTGGGATCCTCCGGCGCGCGCGGCGACAACGCCAACATCAATCTGCGCAGCATGGGCGCCACGGCCACGCTGGTGCTGGTGAACGGTCGGCGCATGGCCATCAACCCGATGACGGCGGGCCTGTCCCAGGCGGTGAACGTCAATCAGCTGCCGACGCAGGGTGTCGAGCGCATCGACGTGCTGCGCGACGGTGCCTCGGCCATCTACGGCTCGGACGCCGTGGGCGGGGTGATCAATTACCTCATGAAGCGCGAGTTCGACGGCGTGGAAGTGTCGTTGCAGCAGGGCGGCGCTGAACACGGCGGCGGTGGCAGCACCCAGCTGGCGCTGACCTTCGGCTCCACTGATCTGGCCGACGGTCGTGGCCGTTTCATCGGCACACTGGAGGCCCTGAGCCGCGACAGTATCGCGTTGACCGACCGCGACTTCAGCAGGACTTCCTTCAATTCCGACCGTGCCCCCGCGCCGTTCAATGCGCCCGGCGGCCCCTTTGACGGACGCTCCGCGCGCGGCTACTGGCCGACCTTCCGTGTCGGCACTGCGACGGCCAACAACTACTTTCGTCCGGTCAACGGTGTGCCCACGCTGACCACCGCAGCGCCCAGCCGCACCAGCAACCCCGAGTTCTTCCTCGACCTGAACCAGTTCGGTCTGGCCTCACCCGAGGTCAAGCGCGGCAATGCCTACCTGGCCGGTGAGTACGATGTGACGGACACGATGACGGCCTTCGCGGAGTTCGGTTACTACCTGGCCAACTCCACCATGCAGCGCCAGCCTCTGGCCCTGAACGGGCCGACCTCGGACAAGCTGATGCTGATGCCCGTGGACAATCCCTACAACCCCTACGGCTCGCGCTTCTATCACCCGACCGGCGCCGCCAGTGCGGACGGCACTCCGCGCCTGACCGGCACGCCGCGCACGGTCGGCTTCACCCAGATGACGCTGGCGGGGCTGGCCCCGGAAGTGATCGAGACGGATTCCGACGTGCTGCGCCTCACCGCCGGCTTGAAGGGCTCGCTGGGCGAGACCTGGACCTGGGAATCCTCGCTCTTCTACAACGAAGTGAACGGCAACGACGAGGCCTATCCGGATGTGCGCGAGAGCCTGCTGCAGGCCGCGATCGCCCGCACCGACGCCACTGCCTACAACCCCTTCGGCTACACCTTCAAGGTGCAGAACGGCGCCGTGGTGGCCGATGCACCCTACCGCAACCCGCAGGCCGTGGTGGATTCCTTCAGCGCTGTGTTTGCCCGTGAGGCCCAGGCCAGCATCGCCAGTGTCGACTTCAAGGCCACTGGCACCCTGCTCAGCTGGTGGGGCGGCGACGTGATGGCCGCGGTGGGTGTGGAACACCGCACCGAGGAACTGGAGGACCTGCGCCCCCCCTTCAGCGGCGAGAACCCGGCCAGCTCCGGGCTGGACACCACCAACAACGACTTCCTGCTGCACCCGCCGCGCCCGGACGTGTTCGGCGATCGCGATGTCAGCAGTGCCTTTGCGGAGCTGCTGATTCCGCTGGTCAACGAAGACGCCGACATGACGCTGCTCAAGCGCCTGGAGCTGAGCCTGTCCGCCCGCAGCGAGCGCTACAGCGATTTCGGCAGCACCACCAAGCCGAAGGTCGGCCTGAACTGGAAGCCGGCCGAGTGGCTGATGCTGCGCGCCTCCTACAATGAGGGCTTCATGGCCCCCAGCCTGGCCGCGCTGTACACCAGCCCGCGCTGGACCATCAGCGCAGGCGCCGGCGACACCGACCCCTACCGCAATCCCGCACTGAACGAAGGTCCCTACGTGATGCGCACCTACTTCGGCGGCAATCCGGATCTGCAGCCGCAGGAGTCGAAGGGCGACACCTTTGGCTTCGTGATCGACGTGCCCTTCGTCGAAGGGCTGAGTGTGAACGCCGACTGGTGGCGCATCCGTCGCAGCGATCTGCTGGGCCAGCGCAGCGTGGCGCAGATCAACGAGAGCGACGTGGCACTGCTCACGGCCTACACCCAGCAGCAGCTGGCGGCCGGCGTTGCCATCGGCAACATCGATCTGGGCAGTGGCACGGCCGCCTACAAGGGCGATGCGGACATCCAGCGCTACCCGCTGACGGCCGAAGACCGTGCTGCCTTTGCCGCTTACAACGCGGCCAATCCCGGCAAGCCGGTGGCGGCGGCAGGGCGCACCTTCTCACGCAACCAGCCGTTCCTGAATCTGTCTTCCAGCGAGCACCGTGGCGTGGATTTCGGACTGCGCTACGAGCTGCGGGATCTGCCCATCGGCGATCTGGTGTTCAGCACCGAATGGGCGTATCTGGATACCGCCGAGACCACCCTGGCGCCGGCGAACGTGGCGCCCACGGTCAGCGATCTGCTGTTCGCATCCGGGGCGGCCGAGTGGCGCAGCACGAGCAACCTGTTCTGGCGCAAGGATCAGTGGAATGCCGGTCTGGGCATCTACCATGTGGGCGAGACTCACGACGCGGGCGCGACGACCACTCAGGCGATTTGGGACAGCCTGGGCCAGCCAAGCTACATCGAGCCCTTCTTCACACAGGGCCGCACTGTCTACCGTCGTGTGGTGGACAGCTTCGTGACCTACAACCTCTCGCTGGGCTACGAGTTCGACGGTGCCGGCCATGCGTTGCTGCAAGACACCCGCGTGCGTCTTGGCGTGATCAACGTGACGGACGAGGAGCCGCCGCTGGCCGCCGAGAGTTTCGGCTATGATCCATCTGTCAGTCAGTCCCTGCTGTCCGGTCGCAGCTGGAATCTGCAGATCACCAAGAGGTTTTGATCATGGCAAGTCTGTCTCGTCGAACACTGCTCAAGGGCATTGCCGCCACGGCGGGCGTCGCGGTCGCAGGCGTGGCCGGGCGTGCGCTGGCCGCCGAGCAGGGCAGTGACGCCCTGCGCAACGCCTACCGCGACTGGCTGGCGTCGCTGCCGGCCGCGCCGGCACCCGAGCTCACGCGTCACGGTCTGGTGGCCACCGAGTTGCAGCGCTGGCACATCCTGGAAGCGAATCAGGGCGTGGCCGTGGATGCCGACCATTTCTACGGCATCGGCAATCACGCGCTGGTCAAGCATCGCAAGGACACGGGCGAGCGCGTGGCGCACTGGTTCGGTCCGCGCAACGGCGCCATCATCCATCTGAACGCCGGCTGGGTGGACGGCGACACGCTGGTGCTCGCGCATTCCAATTTTCCGCAGCTGCCCATGGCGAGCTCGCTGGAGCGCTACGACGCCCGCACGCTGCAGCCGCTGGCGAGTCATGCGCTGGGCCTGCGTCTGGGCTCGTTGACCTGGGCCGTGCGCCGCGACGGTTTCTGGTGGGCCTGCTTCGCCAATTACAACGACGGGGGCACCACGCCGGGCTTCGATCAGCGCTGGACTCACGTGGCGAAGTTCAATGACGACTGGCAGGAGCTGCAGGCCTGGCTGTTCCCGCCCCAGGTCATCGCCACCTGGGGCGACAGCGCCTGCTCGGGCGGCGACTGGGGCGACGACGGCCTGCTGTATGTGACCGGACACGACCTGCCAGAGCTGCATGTACTGCGCATTCCGAAGCAAGGGGTGACGCTGGAATACGTGACCACCATCGACGTGCCCTTCGAAGGTCAGTCCTGGGCCTGGGATCGCAGTGCGGTGGGCGAGCGCGTGGTCTACGGCATCAGCCGTGCGCAGCAGCAGGTGATCGTGGCGCGGATTCCGGAGGTGCCGGCGGGGCTGTAGGAGCGAGCCCTGAGCAAGAGCTCACCGGAAATCCAGCAAGTCCTCAAGCCGCAGCGCCCAGGCACTTCTCATAAAGCGACTCGGGCGCTATGTCTGCCCCATTGGGCCATGCAATCGTCCCGCCTTCGATACGCGCCTTGCGGAAGAACTCGATATCCTGCAGTGGAGCAAAGACCGGACCTCGACGCAGATACTCGGACATATCCACCACGCCTGACACGCCATCATCGAAGGTGATGAGCAAACTGTGGCCGAAACGGTACTCGATATGGAGCCCGATCCGTTCCTGCACCGGGCTTGTCGCGACTCTCCGGCGCTCGTGACCCCGCCGCGCCCGCTCACAGCGGATTCAGCAGACACTCCACATACGCCGGCACCAGGGTGCCGGCCATGCCATAGCGATGTTCGTCGAAGCAGGAGCCGGTGGTCTCCAGATTCAGTTCCACCGTGTGGGCGCCGCTGAGCTTCGCGCTCTGGTGGAAACCGGCGGCGGGATAGACATTGCCGGAGGTGCCGATGGACAGAAACAAGTCGCACTGGGCCAGCGCCCGGTTGACCTGCGGCATGTGCAGCGGCATCTCGCCGAACCAGACGATGTGCGGGCGCAGATTGCCCGGCGTGCCGCAGCAGCGGCAGACACTGTCGAAGCTCAGGTCGTCGCGCAGGTCGAACACCAGCTGGCTCTCGCTGCAGCGCATCTTCAGCAGCTCGCCGTGCATGTGCAGCAACTTTCGGCTGCCGGCGCGCTCGTGCAGGTTGTCGACGTTCTGGGTCACCAGCAGGAACGCGCCGTGAAACTCGCGCTCCAGGCGTGCCAGCGCCAGGTGGGCGGCGTTGGGGCGGATGTCGTCCTGCAGCAGCTGACGGCGGCGCTGATTGTAGAAGTGGTGCACGAGCTGGGGGTTGCGGGCGAAGCCCTCGGGCGTGGCGACGTCCTCGATGCGGTGGTTCTCCCACAGGCCGTCACTGGCGCGGAAGGTGGCAATGCCGGACTCGGCGGAAATGCCGGCACCGGTCAGCACGACGATGGAGTTCACGGGGCGTCTCATGGGGCGGGATTCTAGCCCTGCGCCCCGCGAATCCGCCAGCCTGCTCGCCGCGTACTGCCTGCGTGGCTATAATGGCCGCCCAATCCGGGCCGGCCGCAACCAGGAGACCTCCCATGACCTTTCCCGCACTCGGCACTGCCGCCCCCGATTTCACCCTGCAGGACCAGCACGGCCAGAACGTCACTCTGAGCCAGTTCCGTGGCCGCCAGGTGCTGCTGTACTTCTACCCCAAGGCCATGACCCCCGGCTGCACGGTGCAGGCCTGCGGGCTGCGCGATGTGAAGGCGGCGCTCGACGCCCGCGACACCGTGGTGCTGGCCGTGAGTCCCGATCCGGTGAAGAGCCTGAAGAAATTCGCCGAGCGCGACGGCCTGAACTTCACCCTGCTGGCCGACGTCGATCACGCAGTGGCCGAGCAATACGGCGTATGGGGCCTGAAGAAGTTCATGGGCCGCGAGTTCATGGGCATCCTGCGCACCAGTGTCCTGATCGACCGCGACGGCCGTGTGGCGCATGTGATGGACAAGGTCACCACCAAGACCCACCACGACGATGTCCTGGCCCTGCTCGACGGCGCCGGCAAGGCAGGCGGATGAAGCTGCACGGCAAGCAATACGCCACGGCCGGCACGCCGCTGCTGATCATGCACGGCCTGTTCGGCAGTCTGGGCAACTGGAACTGGCACAGCCGGCAGCTGAGCGCGCACTTCGCAGTGCATGCCCTCGACCTGCGCAATCATGGCGCCTCGCCGCACAGCGATGACATGGACTACCCGCACATGGCGCAGGACGTGCTGGACTACATGGACGCCCATGGCATCGCGCGGGCTCATCTGCTGGGGCACTCCATGGGCGGCAAGGTGGCGATGCAGATCGCGCTGCTGGCGCCGCAGCGCGTGGATCATCTGGTGGTGGCCGACATCGCCCCGGTCACCTATGGCAGCGAGCACGACGACATCTTCGCAGGCCTGCTGGCCATCGACGTGGCCACGCTGAACAGCCGCAACGAGGCCGATCACTTGCTGGCGCCCTACGAACCCGATGAGCTGGTGCGGCAGTTCCTGCTGACCAATCTGGTGAAGACGCCCGAGGGCGGCTTCGCCTGGCGCATCAATCTGCCCGTGCTCAAGCGCAACTACGCCCGACTGCGCGAGCAGCCCGAGGGCCTGGGGCCGTTCGAGGGGCCGACGCTGTTCCTCAAGGGCGCCTTGTCGAGCTACATCACCGAGCAGCATCGCGACGCCATCCTCACGCGCTTTCCCCACGCCCGCACCAAAGTCATCATGCACACCGGACACTGGCTGCATGCCGAGAAACCCGAGACCTTCCTGCGCCTGGTCCTGCAGTTCCTGCAGGCCGACGCGGGGCCGACTGCCCGCTGAGAGGCGACCATGAGCCACCCCACGACCGTACTGAGCGTCAACGTCAACAAGATCGCCCTGCTGCGCAATTCGCGCGGGCGCAACTTCCCGGATGTGCTGGCCTTCGTGCGCCGCCTGATCGGCCTGGGCGTGCGCGGCATCACCGTGCATCCGCGCGAGGACGAGCGCCACATCACCCGTCAGGACGTGGTGGACATCACCGCGCTGCTGCAGGATCACCCGGGCGTGGAGTTCAACATCGAGGGCTACCCGTCACCGCAGTTCATGGCGTTGATCGAGCGCGTGCGCCCGGCGCAGTGCACTCTGGTGCCGGATGCCCCGGAGCAGCTCACGTCCGACCACGGCTGGGACATTCCCCGCCACGAGGCCCTGCTGCGCGACGTGCTGACGCAGCTGCGCGGCTGGGGCGTGCGCAGCAGTGTGTTCCTCGACCCGGATGTGAACCAGGTGCGCGCGGCGGCCGGGCTCGGCAGGGCGCAGGGGCCGGACCGCATCGAGCTGTACACCGAGGCCTATGCCAGCGCCTTCGGCACGACCGACGCAGAAGCCGTGTTCTCCGCCTACCGTGCGGCGGCGGCCGAGGCCACGGCGCTGGGCCTGGGACTGAACGCCGGCCACGATCTGGACTTGCAGAACCTGGGCCGCTTTCTGAGTATCCCAGGCATCCTGGAAGTCTCCATCGGCCATGCGCTGGTGGTGGAATGCCTGGAGCAGGGCGTCGAGACCGTCATTCGCCAGTACCACGCCATCACGGGCGAGAATGCCTGAGCCGGCTGCGCAGCCGCGTGCTCATTCAGGTGCAGTTCAGTCCGCCCGCCTAGACTGACACTCAGGAAGGCAATCCAGCCTTCGAGAGTCAGCAGCGCCACCGCTCCCAGGTCCGCGTTGCTGCAGGAGTCAGATCATGAAAACTCTTCTTGTTGCAGGTCTTGCCTCGCTGGCCGTGCTGGCCGCCGGCAGTGCAGCGGCGTCCGAGCGTCACGACGGCTGGCGCAGCCACCGTCACGACGACGTGCGCGTCGTCCGCATCACGCATCGCAGCGAGCCGCAGGTGCAGATCTACATCGGCCCGCGCATTCGTTATGAGCCCTTCGGCGTCTATCGCGTGGTGCCGCGTGTGGAATACCGCTACTACGAGGATCGCCATGAGCGGCGTTTCGAGCGCCGCCACGAACGTCGGCATGACTGGCGGGACGACTGGCGCGAGGAGCGCCGGCACGACAATCGTCGCGACTGGGACGACCACCACCCCGGCGAGCGCAGTCGACGCAATCACTACAAGTGAAGAGCGTGCCGCTCAGCTGCGTGCTTGCAGGGCCTGCAGCACCGGTTGCAGCACCGGCCAGACGATGTCCACGATCAGCGGCTGAGCTTCGGCGCGCGGGTGAATGCCGTCCTCCTGCATCAGCTCGGGCTGTTGCGGGATGCCGTCGATCAGAAAGGGAATCAGGGGCAGATTGCGCTCGGCGGCAATTTCGCCGAACAGGGCCGTGAAGGGGCCCGTGTAGCGCGGGCCGTAATTGGGCGGAATCTGCATGCCGGCCAGGATCACCTGGGCGCCGGCCGCCTGACTCATCATCACCATCTCTTCCAGATTGCGGCGGATGTTCGCCACCGGCAGGCCGCGCAGCCCGTCGTTGCCGCCCAGCTCCAGAATCACCACGGCCGGCATGTGCGTGCTCAGCGCTGACGGCAGGCGCGCCAGCCCGCCGTCTGTGGTCTCGCCACTGACACTGGCATTGACCACGGCGAAGGCGCTGTTCTGCGCCGCCAGCCGATCCGCCAGCAGGGCCACCCAGCCGTCGCTCTCGTCCATGCGATACCCCGCGCTCAGACTGTCCCCGAACACCAGGATCACCGGCTTGTCGGTCTGTGCGTGCAGGCCCTGCCAGCTCAGCAGGCAGAGCAGCAACAGCAGCAGCGGGCGGACGAGGGCGTGATGCAGGGGCAGGACGCGGCGGTTTCGCATGATGATTCCAGGCACTCTCGAGGCAAATGCGGACAGATGAAGACTGGCGCCAATTTAATCGTTCGCTCTGCCCAGCACAATCGCCGGGCGTCGCGTTCGACGCGCTGGTCAGTTTCAGGCTACAGTCGCGGTCTGTTGCACACACCCCCGGAACAGGGCCCCCGGCAGGGGGGTGGCATGAACCGGTTTGCCCCTCGACTGCGTATTGAGGGCGTGCACTTTCCCCATTGAACACTGGCATTGCAGAGCAGGCTTACATGATACGAATCGACAATCTGGTCAAGCGCGTCCCCACCAGCGAGGGCGAGCTGGTCATCCTCAAGGGCATCAGCCTGCAGATCGATGCCGCCGAGACGGTGGCCATCGTCGGCGCCTCGGGTTCCGGCAAATCCACGCTGCTGGGCCTGATGGCCGGACTCGACACCGGCAGTTCCGGGGACGTCAGTCTGGGCGGGCACTTCCTGAGTGCCCTGGATGAAGAAGAGCGCGCCATGCTGCGCGGCCAGCTGGTGGGCTTCGTGTTCCAGTCCTTCCAGCTGCTGCCCAGCCTGACCGCGCTGGAAAACGTCATGCTGCCCATCGAGCTGAAGAACGACAGCCGTGCCCGCGAGAAGGCCACCCAGCTGCTGACCCGCGTCGGGCTGGGCGAGCGCTGCCATCATTACCCCAACCAGCTTTCTGGCGGTGAACAGCAGCGTGTCGCCATCGCCCGCGCCTTCGCCTCCGAGGCCCGCATCCTGTTTGCCGACGAACCCACCGGCAATCTGGACAGCGCCACCGGCGCCCGGGTCATCGAGCTGCTGTTCTCGCTGAACAAGGAATACGCTACCACCCTGGTGCTCGTCACCCACGACGAGCGGCTGGCGCGGCAGTGTCACCGCACCATCCGTCTGGTCGCCGGCCAGGTGGTGAGCGACGAGCTCAATGCCGACGTAAACACCCAGGTCGAGGTCGCCCATGAGCACTGAGCTGCAAGGCACGCTGCCAGCGGCGGCGCTCGCGCGCGGCGCTGTGCGGGCCGAGGCCCTGAGTGCGAGCACCCTGTTGCGGCTGTCCCTGCGTCTGCTGTGGCGCGACTGGCAGGGCGGCGAGCTGCGGCTGCTGTTCCTGGCCCTGGTGATGGCCGTGACCTCCGTCACCGGCATCGCCCTGTTCACCGACCGTCTGGAGCGTGCGCTGCTGGCCGAGTCCGCCAACATGCTGGCGGCGGACCGTGTGCTCAGCGGCCGTGGCGAGGCGCCGCAGGAGTGGCTGGCCGAGGCCGAGAATCGCGGCCTGCGCACCGCCATGACCATGTCCTTCGGCTCCATGGTGTTCTCCGACAACGGCAATGTGCTGGTGTCGGCCAAGGCAGTCAGTACTGACTATCCCCTGCGCGGCCAGCTGGTGGTGGCCGAGCAGCCCTTCAGCGTGGGCGCGCCGATCGCCGGCGGGCCGCCCCCCGGAGAAGTGTGGGTCGAGTCCCGCGTGCTGCCGGCGCTGGGCGCGGCCATCGGCGACACGGTGTATGTCGGCGAGGCGGCCCTGCGGGTCACCCGCGTGATCGTGCAGGAGCCCGATCGTCAGCAGGGCGGCATGATGGACAACGCCGGCCCGCGCCTGATGCTGAACACCGCCGACGTGCCGGCCACCCAGGTCATCCAGGTGGGCAGCCGCGTCAACTACCGCTATCTGTTCGCGGGCGACGAGGCCGAACTGCTCGCCTACGAGGAGTGGGTGGATGCCCTGGCGGCGGGCGAATTCCGCATGACGGACGTGCGCGAGGAAAGCGCCGAGGTGGCCGAAGCGCTGAGCCGCGCCGAGAGTTTCCTGCTGCTGGGCAGCCTGTTCGCGGTGCTGCTGGCCGGCGTGGCCATCGCGCTGACTGCACGGCGCTATGCCGAGCGTCATTTCGATTACGTGGCCATCCTGAAGACCCTGGGCTGCACCTCCGGGCAGATCATGTCGCTGTATCTGAGCATCCAGGTGGTGCTGGTGGTGATCGCCATTGTCATCGGTTCCTTCCTCGGCTGGGCCATCCATGCGCTGATCCTGCAAGCCTTGAGCTCCGTGATCCCCATCGTGCTGCCGCCTGCCGGCAGCTCGCCCTATGTGGTCGGCTCGCTCACGGCCTTCATCTGCCTGCTCTCCTTCGCGCTGCCGCCGCTGCTCTCGCTGCGCAAGACCTCGCCGCTGCGCGTGCTGCGCAAGGACCTGGACGACAACACGCTGAGCGCCCGCCTGCCTTACGGCATCGGTTTCGCCGGCGCGCTGGTGCTGATGCTCTGGTACAGCCAGGACGTGCTGCTGACAGCGATCCTGGTGCTGGCCGTGGCCGGGGTGGTGCTGGTGCTCTCCGCGCTGTCCTGGTGGCTGCTGCGCTCCAGCACCAGTGTCGGCATGAAGGCGGGCAGTGCCTGGAAGCTGGCGATGTCGGCCACGCGTCGGCGCCGCAAGCAGAACACGCTGCAGGTGCTGGTGTTCTCGCTCACCATCATGTGTCTGCTGGTGCTGTCGCTGCTGCGCACCGATCTGGTGGAGGACTGGCAGGCCCAGATCCCCGAGAACACGCCTAACCATTTCTTGATGAATGTCACCGTCGAACAAGTGGCAGGCATCGAGACTTTCTTCCGTGGCAATGGTGTCGAGCCCAATCAGTTCTTCCCGATGATGAGTGCCGGCATCACCCGCATCAACGGCGAGACGCCGCGTCCACGCTGGTATGATGACGACACTGACGAAGGCGAGCAGAACAGTGTGACCGAGCGAGCGGGCGAGCAATCCGGCGCCGGGGCCGCTGCCGAGGGCGAGGAAGGCGAGGACGGTCGTCGCCGCGTCAGCAATCGGCAAGTGACCTGGACGTCGCAACTGCCCCGCGACAACGAGATCGTGGCGGGCACCTGGTGGGGCGATGATCCCCGGCCGGGCTTCGTTTCGCTGGAGGACGACTACGCCGAACGCCTGGGCGCGCAGCTGGGCGACATCATCGAGTTCGACGTGGGCCAGGGCCAGTACATCGAGGCTCAGGTGCAGAGCCTGCGCAGCGTGCGCTGGGACACCATGCAGCCGAACTTCTTCGTGATCTTCTCGCCCGGCACACTGGACGGCCTGGGTGGCACTTATCTCTCCACGGCCCTCATGGCCACCGAGCAGAAGGTGTTGATCAACGAGCTGTTGCGCCAGTTCCCCACCATCGTGGTCATTGAGATCGATGCACTGATCGCCCAGATCCAGACCATCATCGCCCAGGTGACCTCGGCCATCGAGCTGATTGCCTACCTGGTGCTGGGCTGCGGCGCGCTGGTGCTGCTGGCCTGTGTGACGGCCACGCTGGACGAGCGCTTCCGCGAGAACGCGATCCTGCGCACGCTCGGGGCGGGGCGCATGCTCATCCTGAGCAGCCTGTGCATTGAATTCGCCGGCATCGGCCTCATTGCTGGTCTCATCGCGACCCTTGGCGCGGAAGGCAGCCTGTACTACCTGCAGACGCAAGTGTTCCAGCAGGAATTCACCCTGCATTACTGGGCCTGGCTCGCCGGGCCGCTCACCGGCATGGGCGTGATCGCCGTGCTCGGAGTGATGGCCACCCGTCGCGTCGTCAACACCAGTCCGCTCACCGTGCTGCGCCACATCGGTTGAGCCGCCTCAGGCAAGGGAACAGGAGAAACAATGAACCACAGTACTGATCGCCTTCAAGCACTCGCTCTCGTCGTCGCCAGCCTCCTGTGCGCTGCGGTCGCGCAGGCGCAGCAACCGGCGGCGCCCATGGAGCTGCGCCAGCCCGAGTTCGAGCTGCGCGAGATCAGCCGCGCCTGCGTGTTCGGCGATTGCCAGAATGGCTATGGCACGCTGGAGATCACCACCAATGTGGGCAAGGACATCTACCGGGGCAACTTCCAGGACGGCAAGTACCATGGCAACGGCAAGCTGGAGCAGATGCTCACCGTGATCACCCGGGCCTATTACGACGGCAACTGGGAGATGGGCATCCGCAGCGGGCGCGGCACCTACTGGAGCGGCACCGGCGATCTCTACATCGGCCAGTGGCGCAACGACAAGCGCGATGGCCAGGGTTCGTATTTCTTCGGCGTGAAGGACTGGACGCCCAACAAGTACTCCGAATTCTGGCTGTCCCAGAACGTCGAGAACTACACGGGCGGCTTCCAGAATGATCTCTACCACGGCCGTGGAACTTACCGTTGGCCGGACGGTCAGAGGTACGTCGGCGAATTCTTCGCCAATGACAAGCACGGGCCGGGCACCTTCTACTACCCCAGCGGCACCATTCGTCCCCAGGTCTGGGAGTTCGGCGATTTCGTGCGCTGAGCGCCAGCGTCTGTCCACCGCCACGTTGGTAACCCGCTTCATCGCAAGGAATGACCATGGAACTGCAAGCGCTGCGCCGCGAATATCTCAAGGGCGGACTCGTTGACGCCGATCTGTCGGCAAACCCCCTCGATCTGTTCGCGCGCTGGCTGCAGGATGCCATCGACATGGGCCTGCCTGATGCCAATGCCATGACCGTGGCCACGGTGGGCAAGGACGGCCAGCCCAGTCAGCGCATCGTGCTGCTCAAGGGCGTCGACGAGAAGGGCTTCACCTTCTTCACCAATTACGAGAGTCGCAAGTCGCGCGAGATCGGCGGCAACGCGAAAGTGAGTCTGCACTTCCCGTGGCATGCCATCGAGCGTCAGGTGGAGATCTCCGGCGTCGCCGAGAAGGTGAGTGCCGCGGAATCGCGCGAGTATTTCCACGCACGTCCGCGGGAAAGTCAGCTGGCCGCCTGGGCCTCGGCCCAGAGCCGACCGCTGGCGTCCAAGGACGTCCTGCTGCGCCAGTGGGAGGCGATCGGTCGCAAGTATCAGGAGGGCGAGATTCCGTTGCCGGAATTCTGGGGTGGGTATCGCGTGCGGCCGCTGCAGATCGAATTCTGGCAGGGCGGGGCACACCGACTGCATGATCGTTACGAATACACCCTGCAGCCGGGCTATCACTGGAAAGTGGAACGTCTGGCGCCTTGAGGCATTGCGATCCGCAGCGCTGCGCTCATGGGCAGCGCCGCGGGCATTGTTGGCTCAGCGCTTCCAGGGCTTGAGCTTCTTCTCCACCAGCACTTTCTTAAGACGCGCGTACTGCGGCAGGCCGTTCTTGTAGGGCGGGTAGTCCTCGCCCTGGATCAGCGGCGCGAAGTAGTCGCGTGCGGCCTGGGTGATGCTGAAGCCGTCGGCGCTGATGAAGCTGCGCGGCATGGTCTTCTCCACGTTCGCCACGTCCGAGAGTTTCGCTTCGCCCACGCTCCAGCTGTACTTCTTCCCGCCCTTGCGCACGATGGTGGGCATCACGGCGTTCTTGCCCGCCAGGGCAAATTCCACGGCGGCCTTGCCCATGGCATAGGCCTGTTCCACGTCAGTCGCGGAAGCGATGTGACGGGCGGCGCGCTGCAGATAGTCCGACACGGCCCAGTGGTACTTGTAGCCCAGTTCCTTCTTCACCATCTCGGCCACGAAAGGGGCCACGCCGCCCAGTTGCGCATGCCCGAAGGCATCCTTGCCGCCGGCCTCGGCGAGGAAACTGCCGTCCTTGTTCTGCGCGCCTTCGGAGACCACGATGGCGCAATAGCCGTAAGCCTTCACACAGCTCTGCACTTTCTTGAGGAATTTCTTCTGGTCGAAGGCAATCTCGGGGAACAGGATGATGTGCGGGGCGTCGCCTTCCTGCTCGGCGGCCAGTCCGGCAGCGCCAGCGATCCAGCCCGCATGGCGGCCCATCACTTCCATCACGAACACCTTGGTGGAACTCTCGCACATGGACGCAACGTCGAGCCCGGCCTCGCGAATGGAAACGGCCACGTACTTGGCCACTGAGCCGAAGCCCGGGCTGTTGTCGGTGATGGGCAGATCGTTGTCCACCGTCTTGGGCACGCCGATGCACTGGATGGGGAAGCCCATGCGGATGCTTAGCTGGGAGACCTTGTTGGCCGTGTCCTGGGAATCGCCCCCGCCGTTGTAGAGGAAGTAGCGGATGTTGTGCGCCTGGAAGACGTCCATCAGGCGTTCGTATTCGGCCTGGTTCTCCTCGAAGCTCTTGAGCTTGTAGCGGCAGGAACCGAATGCGCCGGCGGGCGTGTGACGCAGGGCGGCGATGGTGGCCGCGGATTCCTTGCTGGTGTCGATCAGCTCCTCATGCAGGGCGCCAATGATGCCGTTGCGGCCTGCATAGACTTTGCCTATCCTGTCCTTGTGCTGCCGGGCGGTCTCGATGACGCCGCAGGCACTGGCATTGATGACGGAAGTGACACCGCCCGACTGGGCATAGAAAAGATTGGCTTTGGCCATGGTGAAAACCTGCTCGGCATACCGTTGAAGGAAGCCGCGATGTTACCCGGCCACCAATGGCAAGGCAACGCGAGACCCTCCTGCATGCCGGGTGCGCCCGGCCACACACGCGAGAACACAACATGCGATTGACGATTGGACTGTCGGGCGCCAGTGGCCTGATCTATGGCATCCGGATGCTCGAAATCCTGAAGTGCGTACCGGATGTGGAAACCCATCTGGTGATCTCGCAGGGCGCGAAGATGAACATCGCCATCGAGACACCCTGGGCGCTGGCCGATGTGCTGGCTCTCGCCGATGTGGTGCATCCCATCAACGACATGGCGGCCTCGATTGCCAGCGGCTCCTTCCGTACCGATGGCATGATCGTGGCACCGTGCTCCATGAAGACGCTCTCGGGCATCGTGCACTCCTACGCCGACAATCTGCTGGTGCGTGCCGCCGACGTGGTGCTCAAGGAGCGGCGCCGGCTCGTGCTCATGCCGCGCGAATCCCCGCTGCATGTCGGGCATTGCGAGCTGTTGCTCAAGGCCTGTCAGCTCGGGGCCATCATCGCGCCGCCGATGCCGGCGCTGTACAACAATCCGCAGACCATCGACGACATCATCAATCACAGCGTGGGGCGCGTGCTCGATCTGTTCGACATTGACACCGGCATCGTCAAGCGCTGGGAAGGCGTGCGCAAGTCAGTCTGAGCGCGCAGCCTGCTGCAGGGTGTCGAGCAGCGCCTGCAGCGCGGGGGTGAATGGGACAGCTGACGCCTCGGCGACCGCGCGCAGATTGGCGGCGATGAGGGGCTCCTGCGTCGCGAATGATTGAACTGCGTGCGCTTCCTGTTGCCCGAGCCAGTGCTCGCACAGCGCCTCCATGATCTGCTGCTGCAATTGTTCGCTCTGCAATTCCGCTGCCTTGATGCGTTCGCGCAGTTGCGTGCACGGCTGCTGTGGCAGCAGGTTGAAGTGCTCGCTGGCGAGTGCCTGCTTCATCCAGCTGCGGGCATGGCGCAGCGGACGCACCACCTCGCGGGCCCAGGGCTGCGTGAACGCGAGCAGGGCGTCGAGCAGCTGCGCGGGAATAGCCCCGTGATGCCGGCCGTACCAGTGGGCGAACAGCAGCAGATTGACATCGAGTCCGTGTTCGTTCTGCAGGCGCAGGCAGGTCTCGCCGACCTGAGGCAGACGGTAGACGCGAACGGAAAAGTTCCACAGGGTTTCGGGTGACATGGCAGCCTTGCGCTGGCGCGGCGGACAGGGGCGACAGTCGCGGATGTTACTGGACGCACTATTCTGCGACAATCCGGGCCGGTTTGAAGATCCCGACGACAACAGAGAAATCTCAGCATGCATATCCACATTCTCGGCATCTGCGGCACCTTCATGGGCAGCCTGGCAGTGCTGGCGAAGCAGCTCGGGCATACCGTGAGCGGTTCCGATGCCAATGTCTACCCGCCCATGAGCACGCAACTGGAGGCCCAGGGCATCACGCTGCAACAGGGTTTCAGTGCCAGCCATCTGCAGCCTCACCCGGATCTTGTGGTCATCGGCAATGCCATGTCGCGCGGCAATCCCGCGGTGGAGTACACGCTGGAGCAGGGACTCGACTACTGTTCCGGGCCCGAGTGGCTGGCGCGCTTTGTGCTGCGCGGTCGCTGGGTCATGGCGGTGGCGGGCACGCACGGCAAGACTACCACCAGCGCCCTGCTGGCCTGGATCCTGCGCGAGGCCGGTCTCAAGCCCGGTTATCTCATCGGTGGTGTGGCGCGCAATTTTCCGGCCTCCGCCGATCTGGGCGACTCGCCCTTCTTCGTCGTCGAGGCCGATGAATACGACAGTGCATTCTTCGACAAGCGTTCCAAGTTCGTGCATTACTCGCCGCGCACCGCGATCCTCAACAATCTGGAATTCGATCACGGCGACATCTTTCCCGACCTCGCGGCCATACAGCGCCAGTTCCACCATCTTGTGCGCATCATCCCCGGCAGCGGGCTCATTCTGTGGCCGCGCGACGATGCCAATCTGGCCGCCGTGCTGGCCCAGGGCTGCTGGAGTCAGCGCCAGGCGCTGGAATTGCTCGACAGTACAGCAAGCGTGCCTACCCATGCGGACGAGTCCATTGCCTGGCATGTGCGACCGCTCGCCGCCGATGGCAGTGCCTTCGAGCTGGGCAAGCTCACCGCTGGTGTGGCGGGGCCGCTGTTCAGCGTGCACTGGTCGCTGAGCGGTCTGCACAATGTGCGCAATGCGCTGGCGGCCGTGGCTGCAGCGCACCATGCCGGCGTGGACATCGGCGTGGCCTGCGCGGCGCTGGCGAGCTTCGAAGGGGTGAAGCGGCGTCAGGAACTGCTCGGGGAGATCGGCGGTGTGCGGGTGTTCGACGACTTCGCTCACCACCCCACGGCCATCGACACCACTCTGGGCGGACTGCGCGAGAAATTCCGCAGTGCCGGACGCACGGGGCGCCTGATCGCCGTCATTGAACCGCGTTCCAATACCATGAAGATGGGCACCCATCAGTCGGTGCTGGGGCAGGCCTGCCGCCATGCCGATCTCACGCTGTGGTTCGATGCCGGCACCGTGCAGCTCGATCTCGCCTCGGTGGTGGCGTCCAGTCCCATGCCGGCCCGGGTTGCCACCAGCGTCGACGCGTTGCTGCAGATGCTGGTCGCGGAAGCGCGTTCCGGGGACGACATCGTGATCATGAGCAATGGCGGCTTCGGTGACATCCATCAACGCCTGCTGCAGGCCCTGGCCGCGCGCGGCGCTGAGTGAAATCCCTGCGGAGTCTCTGTCATGACTGAACCTTCGGACGGCGTGTTCGATCTGCCCCCCTTCAGCGAGACCACGCAGAGCGGGGTGCTGCCGCTGTTTCCCCTCAAGTCGGTGCTGTTTCCCAAGGGGCGGCTGCCGCTGCAGATCTTCGAGCAGCGCTATCTGGACATGATTCGCCGTGCGATGCGTGCGGGCACCGGCTTCGGCATCTGTCTGCTGCGCGAGGGCGAGGAAGTGGCGCGCGCCGGCACGCAGCAGCAGGTGCACCGTGTGGGCACTTTCGTGCAGATCGTCGACTGGGATCAGCTGCCCAATGGCCTGCTGGGGCTGACCGTGGAGGCGCGTTGCAAGTTCGAGGTGCTGGACTGTCGTGTCGAGAAGGATCAGCTGCTGGTGGGACACGTGGCACGCTGTGCCACCGACCACGTCGGCGAGCCGCCGGTGCCGGTAAGCGCCGACCACGAAGTGCTCGTCAGCCTGCTGGAACAGCTGGTGAGCCATCCCGTGATCACCCGGCTCGACATGCAGATCAACTACGAGGACGCCCGGGAACTGGGCTGGCGGCTGGGCGAGCTGATCCCGCTGCGCTCGGAACAGAAGCAGGCGCTGCTGGAACTGCAGGACCCACTGCAACGACTGCAGGACATCGAGGCGGCGCTGCACCGGCTGATGGACGAGAACCCCTGAGCTGGCCATGGCCGGGAGTCAGGCTCATAATGCGCGGCACGCTGAACGCACAGCTTTGGAGGGCAAGGCATGCTGGAACAATGGCTTTCGACGGGAAACTGGGCCAAGGAGCAATGGCTGATTGCCAGTATCCTGGCATTCGTGGTGGTTGCCACGCTGGTGATGCTCTGGCGCGTCTATACCATCTTCAAGATGGCCAGCAGCAAGCGCGAGCGACCGAACCTGCGGGTGGCCCGGCGGCTGCGGCGCTGACTCAGCTTGGAATCAGCAGTCGGTCGAGCACCACGGCGGATATCGCGATGAACACCACCACGCCAGCCAGCCAGCCCATCAGGGCCAGTACACGAAAGGGTTTCTCGCCGGGCGGGTACAAGCCCGTCTGTTCGTACTGGCGCTCCTGCGGCGCATTGTCCTGTGAATCACTCATGAAATCTCACCTTTCCTCGATGGATGCCTGAACGTGCAACGCGATCGCGTGCTGCCTGTCCTGATGTTGTCACTGCTCTGCCTGGCGGCGGCCATGCTGCTGCCAGGCGCTCAGGCGATCGTCATCCGGCATGATACTGGATACTCCCGACACGCGGCCAGCGAGGCACAGTTCCCCGCAGTGTTCTGGCTGGAACAGCGCTCCCAGCGCAAGGTCTGCGTGGCCACGCTGATCGACCCGCGCTGGGCCTTGACCGCCGCACATTGCGTCGAGGAGACCGGCCTGCAGCGCCATATCGCTTCACAGGGTGAGTACGTGGTGCAGATTGCCGGCAAGCTGCAGGGCATCGATCATGTGGAGATGCACCCCGATTACCAGTTTCGTGACCATCCGCAGTTTGCCGCCCGCGAGGTAGACATGGCACTTCTGCGCCTGGCCGAGCCGATGGCGCTGCCGCGCCCGGTGCCCCTGTATCGCGACAGTGACGAACAGGACCGCGAGGTCACCCTGCTTGGCTGGGGCTATTTCGGCCTTGGCACCACGGGCATCGAGCATGACGACGGCCGCTTCCGTCTGGCCCGCAACATCGTCAGCGTGGCGGCGCAGCGCCTGCGCCTGAATTTCGATGATCCGCGCATGCCTGGCAATGCCGCAGTGGAACTCGAAGGCATTCCGGGGCTGGGCGACAGCGGTGGGCCGGCGCTGCTGCAGACGCCACAAGGCTGGCAGCTCGCGGGCATTGCGGTGGGTGAGGTGGCCAGCCGTGCCGCCACGCCGCAAGCCGCCGGCCTGCCGCCCGCCCAGGGACTCTATGGCGCGGTCGGCATCTACGAGCGGGTGTCCGCACACCTTGCCTGGATCGAGTCAGTGCTGCTCACCACCGCCGCTGCCGTCTCGGATTGAGCCTTGCCCGGGCGAGGGCAAAGTTTGCTACCATCGCCGCAGCGGGCCGCACAGAGCACCTGCAAGCTGCCGGCGTCGAGACAGAAGCAGGCCCGCCCGGACATTTCCGTCATTTCCCAATGGAGACCTTACGATGAGCATCGCAGTCGGCGACAAGATTCCCGCAACCACCCTCAAGATCATGGGCGAGAAAGGCCCCACCGATATCAGCACGGACGCCATATTCGCCGGCAAGAAAGTCGTGCTGTTCGCGGTGCCAGGTGCCTTCACTCCCGGCTGCACCGTCACGCACCTGCCCGGCTATGTCGTGCTGGCGGACCAGATCAAGGCCAAGGGCGTGGACACCATCGTCTGCCTGTCCGTGAACGATGCCTTCGTCATGGATGCCTGGGGCAAGTCGCAGAATGCCGAGGAGCTCCTGATGGTGGGCGACGGCAACGGCAGCTTCACCCAGGCTGTCGGGCTGGAACTCGATGCCAGCGGCTACGGCATGGGCACGCGCAGCAAGCGCTACGCCATGATCGTGGACAATGGCGTGGTCACTCATCTGGCGGTGGAGCCGGCGGGCGGCATCGTCGAGAGTGCGGCTGACGCCATTCTTGCCAGACTGTAAGACAATCAATCCCGGGGGCTTTGCCACAAAGACGGACTATATCGATTATCAGGACGGTGATGTCGCGCTGGAGGGGTATTTCGCCTGGTATGAGACGTGCAGCGACCCGCGTCCGCTGGTGCTGGTCGCGCACAACTGGAGCGCTCCGAAGTTGCTTTGGAAGGCGTGGTCGCCATTGGCAGCCCGTTGAAAAATTCCCGAAAGCTGGCGTTCTCGTGAAATTTCACCCAACTTTTCGACCCCGACTCTTGAGCATCCTATCATTCCAAAAATGATTGCGACGTTCATTGTTCCGCATCTGTCATGTACGCAGAAAATGTCACGATTTGGTGCTCTGCATTCCTTCAATTTCATGCAAGCAGGCGCTTCATCCGCGTGATGTTGTATGCTGCCGCCGTGAATCGGAAGATCCACGACACCAGCGCCTGTCCGCGATGCCTGAGTTTGCGCATCTTTCCGAAATCCTTCATCCAACCAAAGCATTCCTTTATGCGCTTGCGCCGCACCTGGCTCATCTTGTAGCCCAGCGTGTCTGTGTTTCGCTTGTCCAATTGACTGCCCTTGACCCTCGCAGGGACGTGCGGGTTGATGTGCAGCCATCTGCATTGATACACAAATTCCTCTGTGTCATAGCCCTTGTCTGCGCCTGCCGTAATGCTTGCTCGTGTGCTCAAGCCCGCCAGCATGTTGATCCCTGCATCCCACTCCTGCTGTGTGCCCGCTTGCGTGACCTGCGTGTCGACGATCATGCCCTTGCAAATTTCCGTCACGATATGTCCCATCTGACACAGTTTTGTCTACGCTCCCTCACCCTTGCGGAATAGCTTCGCGTCGCTGTCGGTGCTCGACTCGCGCGTGCTGTTGCTGCGGCGTTTGCCACGAAGGTCATCGCCCGAATCCTCAACATCACTGCCGTCCTTGCTGCGCAAGGACTTCATCGACGCGCAGGATTCTAGCAGCGTGACGTCCACGCTGAAATGATCGCGTTACATCAGTCTCTTCGCATATGCCTGCTTCTTGATGGCGCCTAAGAACAGCACATTGAACTCATGCAATGACCCAGTGATTTCCTGCTCAGGTATTATTCACGGACGTAGTGGAGATACCCATGAGCAACATGCAAGACGAACTCACCGGACTTTTCAATTGCAGGCATTTCGCCCTAGCACTTGATATTGAGATAGAGCGTTCACGACGTTCTGGAAAGCCTGTGGCCCTGTTGATGTTCGATCTGAATCACTTCAAACACTTCAACGACTGCTGGGGTCACGAGGCAGGCAACATGGCTCTGCGTCATGTGGGCCGCCTGATTCAGAACAGTGTGCGACGCTTGGATATTCCCTGCCGTTACGGCGCCGGGCAGTGATTGCTGCAGCTCGCGCAATAAGTCTATTGCTCAGGCGCCCGCAATTTCCTGGGCCAGTTGGCGTCGAATGGTGGTGAGCGCATTCACAGCCGTTACATACACCGGGGAAATAGTGCAGCAGTCTATGCAGAGGAGAGTCAGGATTTGCGTGCAGGCTCATGGCATGCCCCGGAGTGAGATTCTGCCGGGATTATAAGCAGAAATGCCCGCCCCGACAGTGTCGGGACGGGCATCGGTTTGCAGCGCTCAAGCAGTGCCGAGCGCGCTGGCTCAGTTGAAGCGCCAGTTCACGGACACGAAGGCGCGCAGCGGTTCGCCGGTGAAGTAGCGGTCACGCCCGAACGCGAAGTCCGCACGCTCGGCATACATCTCGTCCGTCAGGTTGAGGATGTTGGCCGCGAAGGTCAGATCGGACGTGGCCTGCCAGCGCGCGCGCAGGTTCAGCAGATCGTGGCCTTCGTAACGGTTCAGGTTCTCAGGGTTGCTGTAATAGGCCCCGGCGTTCACCCACTCCAGTTCGGCGAACACGCTCGGCGTGGCCTCCCACTGCAGCTGCACGCTGCCGAAGCGGCGCGGTGCTGTGTCGACGTCGTTGCCATTGATGTTCACGCCGCCGGAGAACTCATCGTTCTCGTAAGTGTGACGGGCGAAGTTGTAGGCACCAGCCAGACGCAGGGTCTCGGTCAGATCGTAGGCGCCGCTGAGCTCCAGACCACGGTGCTTCGTGTGGCTGTTGTTCAGGTTGATGCGGGCGCTGTCGGTGATGATCTCGTTGTCCTTGTCCATGTAGTAGGCAGTGACCTGGTATTCCCAGGCATTCGCTGCGCCTTCCACACCCAGCTCGTAGCTGTCGATCTCGACGGAATCCAGATCGGCCACGTTCTGAGTGTTCTGCAGACGGTACAGCTCGGTGGCCTGAGGGGCCCGGTAGCCCTTGTTCACGCGCAGCTGGGCATTGTGGGTGTCATTGATCTGGTAGCGGATGCCGAGCTTGGGGGCCCAGTTCGCGAAGGTGTCGCTGCGATCGGCGGGCCGGTTGTAGCGGCAGCCACCGAAACCGCAGGCCACGCCATTGTCCTTGGTGCGACCGTTCAGCATGCGGTTGTCGTAGTCGTACTCCATGCGCTCATAGCGCAGGCCGAGGGAAATGTCGAAGCCGTTGTCCCAGTAATGTTCCATGTGCACGAAGGGCGCCAGCTGGGTGGCATCCACGTCGTAGTCATAGTGCTTGCCGACCGGGGTCTGGGCGACCAGCGCGGGGGCACCCACGGTGGGGAAGCGCTGCTCCTGCAGCAGACTGCCTTCGGTGGCCTCGACGTCCATGCCGAAGGAGATCATGGTGTCCTCGCTCAGGTCCTTGTAGCTGCCGAACTGCATGCCCAGGCTGCTATGCTGGTTGTCCTCGGTGGGAAGACCGGGCAGGAAGTGCTGAATGAAGTTCAGGTCGGCCTTGCGGTAGTAAGGCGTGGCCACGATTTCCCAGCCATTGTCGAACTCCTTGCTGACGCGGGTCCAGGCACGCAGGCTCTTGCTGTCGCGGTAGGCTTCCGGATTGGGGTTGGTGTCCCACAAGGCCTTGTTCTTGTAGTTGTCCTTGCCTTCCACGTAGCCGGCTGTTTCCTGATTCAGGTTGGTGACGGTGAAGCCGCCGTCCAGGGCATAGCCTCCGGCCGTGGTGTACTGGTAGCGCCAGGACAGCTTCTGCTGGTCGTAGCCGCTGTCATCGCGGAAGCCTTCTTCGCGCGTACCGTTGGCCAGGATCATGTGCTTGAAGTTACCGTAGTCGTTGCCCAGCGTGAAGTTCGCGCGCTTGGTGCCGCGCGGGCCGGCTTCCAGGGTGACATCGCCGCCATCACGCGGATCGGGCAGCACCACATTGATCATGCCGTGCACGGCGTTCGAGCCGTAATAAGCAGTGGCTGGTCCACGAATGACTTCGATGCGCTCGGCATTCTCGCTGTTGGCATCGAACAGTTCATTCACGTTGCAGAAGCCTGCTGCGCGCAGGGGGATGCCCTGTTCCGCCAGCAGGAAGGCGCCACACGCCCCGGCACCCGTCAGCACGGGTGAGCGGATGGAGGTCAGGCTTTCCTGACCGTTGTTGCGGTTGATGTTGACGCCGGCCAGACGGTTGGCGGCTTCCTGAATGTGTTGATGCGAAATCAGGCGCAGCTCTTCCGCCGACATGACGGCGACGCTGGCATTCGCGGTGGCAAGAGATTCAGCACGGCGTGTGGAGGAAATCACCATGATCTCCTCGATGTCGGCGGCGGTGCCGCCGGACTGGGCCAGGGCACCCTGGCTGCCGAGCGCGGCGAGGCCGACGGCGCAGGACAGGGCGAGCAGACGCGGCGCAACGCCGTGCCATGTGGAGGTAGTGGGCTTGCTGAGTACTCTCTGCTTGTTCACGTTGCTGTGACTCCCTTGTGGTTGGGTTTTCTGAAGCGGGGGCACTATAACACAGAAGATTTTGAGTGCCCTCCCGGGCGAGTGGGACAGTTGGTGCCGCAAGCCACGTCTTTCAAGGGGCTTGCGACTCTGGCACGGCGCTCTCCGGGCTTTCCCCCGCTGCCTGTTTGCTGAATAATGCCCCCGGAAATTTCATTCAATCACCCGTCAGGACCACGACATGACAGCAGCGATCGGCAAGCACTCCGTAGTAGAGATCCATTACACCCTCAAGAACGCAGAAGGCGAGGTACTCGATACCTCTGCGGACGGCGAACCGCTGATGTATCTGCATGGCACTCACGGTCTCATCCAGGGCCTGGAGAACGAGTTGCTCGGCAAGAAAGTGGGCGACTCTTTCAAGGCCGTCATTCCTCCCGAGCTGGCCTATGGCGACGTGGACCCCGACCTGATTCACAGCATCGACAAGTCCATGTTCCGCGGCGTCGATGACATCGAGCCGGGCATGGTGTTCACTGCCCAGGGCGAGCATGGCCACCAGCACATCACCGTGAAGGCGGTGGACGGCGACAAGGTGACCATCGATGGCAATCACGAGATGGCGGGCCAGACCCTGTATTTCGATGTCGAAGTCGTCAGCATCCGTGACGCCACCGAAGAAGAGATCGACCACGGGCACGTGCACGCCCACGGCGACCATCACCACCACTGAGTCTCAGGCGAGGTCGCCGAGCAGGGCCTTGGTTTCGAGGTAGTCCTCGAAACCCTCCAGGCCCCACTCGCGGCCATTGCCCGATTGTCGGTAGCCGCCGAACGGCGCATTGAAATCCATGCCCGCCCCGTTGATGTGGACCATGCCGGTGCGCAGTCGACGGGCCACGCGACGGGCATGTTCCCCCTCTCCCCAGACCTGCCCCGACAGGCCGTAGTCGCTGTCGTTGGCGATTGCCACCGCTTCGTCCTCATTCCGATAGCTCAGAATGCACAGCACCGGCCCGAAGATCTCCTCGCGGGCGATGCGCATCGTGTTGTGCACATTCGCGAAGATCGTCGGGCGCACATAGTTGCCGGCTTCCAGTCCTGCCGGTTTGCCCGGGCCGCCCCATACCAGGGACGCGCCTTCGTTGATGCCCGCCTGGATCAGGTCCTGCACGCGTGCGAACTGCGCCTCGCTCACCACCGGCCCGAGCCGCGTGCCTTCCAGCGCCGGATCTCCCGGCTGCACGCGAGCCGCAGCCTGCTGTGCCAGCGCCATGACCTCCGCCAGACGCGTCTCGGGCACGAGCATGCGGGTGGGCGCGTTGCAGGACTGCCCGGCATTGCTGAAGCAGCTGTGCACGCCGACGGTGACGGCACGGCCGAAGTCGGCATCCTCCAGCAGCAGATTGGGCGATTTGCCACCCAGTTCCAGGGTGACGCGCTTGATGGTGTCGGCCGCCGCGTGAGCCACCGCGCGCCCGGCCCGGGTGGAGCCAGTGAAGGAAATCATGTCGACCAGCGGGTGGGTGGCCAGCGCGGCGCCCACCGCAGGGCCCTCGCCATGCACGAGATTGAACACGCCAGCGGGCAGCCCGGCCTCGGCCATGATCTGTCCAAGAAGATCGGCGCTCAGCGGCGCCAGTTCGCTGGGCTTGAGCACCACGCTGCAGCCTGTGGCAAGCGCGGGTGCGAGCTTGCACATCACTTGATTCAGCGGCCAGTTCCACGGCGTGATGAGGGCGCACACGCCGATGGCTTCACGCTGTATGACGGTGGTGCCGCGCGCGGTCTCGAAGGGGTAGTCCGCCAGAATCCGCCGTGCTGTGAGCAAGTGCGCGAGTCCGCTGCCGACGTGCGCGCTGCGGGCGAAGGCGATCGGTGCGCCCATCTCGCAAGAGACGGCCTGCGCCAGGTCTTCCGAGCGAGCGCGCAGGCCGGCGATCACGCGATCGAGGATTGCCAGACGCTCAGGGATGCTGGTCTGCGAATACTCGGGGAATGCCGCATGGGCGGCACGGACGGCCTGGTCGGCATCTTCCGCCGTCCCCATGGCGAGGATGGCACAGGGACTGCCACTGGCGGGTGACAGGTGCACACGCTGCGCTCTGTCGGGCATGGCGTGCCATGCCCCGTTAATGAAGAAACGCGTGCAGTCGATGGTCATTGCCTCGGTCTCCTTCCTTGCTCCGGCCGGAGTATACCTGCAATTTTCGCGGCCTTAGGGTATGGTTGGCCGCGCCATTCGCAGCAAGGACACCGACAATGCTGAAAATCACCCGTACCCTTGGTCGAGCGCTCGCGGGCTTTCTGAGCAAGCCGCGTCCGGACTACCTGCAGCATGACACCGCGCCCATCGACCGCATCCTGCAGGTGATCGAGCCGGGCGACATCCTGCTGGTGGACGGCAACAGCCGCATCAGCACGGCCATCAAGTACCTCACACAGTCCACATGGTCGCATGCGTGTCTGTACGTGGGCGCAGTCGATCGCTCAGCCGACATGCCCTCGCTGGTCGAGGCCGACCTGACCGAGGGGGTGACACTTGTCCCGCTCAACAAGTACGAGAAATACAATGTGCGGATCTGCCGTCCGGTGGGGCTGACCGAGAGTGAGAAGCGGCGCCTGCTGCGCTTCGTGGAAGACCGGCTGGGCTATCGCTATGACCTGAAGAACATCGTCGATCTGATGCGCTACCTGATTCAGAACCCTGCCGTGCCGACGCGGTATCGCCGGCAATTGCTGAGCCTTGGCAGCGGGGAACCCACCCGGGCGATCTGCTCGACGCTGATCGCCCAGGCCTTTCAGTCCATCGACTACCCGATCCTGCCAAAGCAGAACAGGGTGGCCGACTCCGAGGAGCGGCAGTTCGAGCACCGCCACCACACGCACTACGTGCCCCGCGACTTCGATCTCTCGCCCTATTTCCGCGTGGTCAAGCCGACGCTGGAACTGGACTTCGATTTCCATCGCATGAGCTGGAAGCACAAACTCAGCGCTGATACCACGGTTGCTTGATCAGCAGGGCCGGGTCCACGCCCGGCTTGGGCACCATCTTCTGGGTGCGGCCGAACTGATTGTCGCCGCCGAACAGATTCATCTCGGAATCCACCGTGAAGGCATGCACCTCCAGGAAGCCGGTCGGGCCTTCGCGCTCGACGAGCCAGGAGTACTGGCGCTCGCCGTTGAAGTCGAGCTTCACGAAGCGCAGCGGGTTCAAGTCGGTGATCCAGAGGGAATCCTCGTTCACGATCATGTCCAGCGGCAGGCTGAAGCCCCCCCAGGTGTCCACGTGCTCGATCACCGCCGGGTCGTCGGTCAGGCGGTAGGTATTGATGCGACCGCCGGAGCGATCCAGGGCATAGATCATGTTGTTCGGGCCGGCAGCCACCGAGTGCACGCCGTTGAACTGACCGGGCTCGGTGCCGAAGCCGCCGAACTCGCCGATGTATTTCGCGTCTTTGTCCAGGATCACCACGCGGTGGTTGTCCAGGCCGTCGGCCACCAGCACGCGACCGTCGGGCAGGAAGGCGACGTCCTGCGGGCGGCCGAAATGGGTTTCGTCCGAGCCCGGCACGCCCTTCTCGCCCAGGGTCATGAGCAGTTCGCTGCCGTCATTGCTGAACACGTAGATGGTGTGGAAGGTCTCATTGATCACCCAGACGCGCTTTTCCAGGTCATACGGGCTGATGCGCAGGCGGTGCGGGCCGGGGCCGTCGGAGTCGGCGCACAGCACATCCCACTGGTTCCAGTTCTCGACGACATTGCCGTCGCCGTCCAGCGCATACAGGCAATTGCGCCAGGTGCGCAGCTCCGTGGCCGTCAGCACATTGATGCCGATGGAACCGGCATAGCCGGCGTATTCCGGCGGGATCGGCTGGGGCAGGCGAGCCTCTCCGCGCATGGCCACCAGGATGCGGTCTGGCGATTCGGCGAAGACGCCGGAATTGCCGCCGAAGGCATAGCCGGGTTCCTGAAAGGGTTTGTGCCAGGCCGGAATGATGTCATACGGACTGGGGCCGACCGGGCCGAGGATGACTTCGTTCTGGGCGAGTGCAGAGGAAATTGGCAGTGCAGCCGAGCCGGCCAGCACCGCTGTGGCAAGCAGCGAGCGGAGTGTCTTGTTCATTCTTGTTGTTCTCACTAGGTCGATGACGGGACGTCGGCCTCAGTATACCCATCAGTCAACGACCTGCCAGCAAAACTTCGTCTCGATGGCACTGGGCCTGTTCCGTCCAGCGCAGGATCTGCAGCTCGCCGTTGTGGCCCTCCACCATCGCGGTGCAACTCTCCACCCAGTCGCCGGTGTTGCAGTAGAGCGTGTCGCCGAAACGGGCGATCTCGGCCTTGTGAATGTGGCCGCATACCACGCCGTTCACCTTCTGCGCCCGCGCCGAATTCACCACGGCCTCCTCGAAGCGCCCGATGTAGCTCATCACGTTCTTGACCTTGTGCTTGAGATGGGCGGCGATCGACCAGTAGGGCAGACCCAGCAGGGAGCGCAGGAAATTGATCAGGCGGTTCAGGCGCAGCAGGTGACCGTACATGCTGCTGCCCACCTTCGACAGCCAGGGGCTGCACTGCACGATGGTGTCGAACTGGTCGCCGTGCAGCACCAGCAGCCTGCGGCCATCGGCGGTCTCGTGCACGGCGGTGTCGCGAATCTCGATGTTGTCGAAGCGGTGGCCGCGGTAGTGGCGCGCACTCTCGTCATGATTGCCTGGGGTGTAGACCACGCGCGTGCCGGCGGCTGCCTTGCTCAGGATGGCATTGACCACCTGCTGGTGCGAGGCGGGCCAGTAGGATTTCTTCTTCATTTCCCAGCCGTCGAAGATGTCACCCACCAGATAGAGGGTGTCGGAGTCCGTCGCATTGAGGAAATCCAGCAGGAAGTCGGCCTGACAGCCCTTGAAACCCAGATGGATGTCGGAAAGGAAGATGGTGCGGTAGCGCAGGGGATGATGCAGGGGGAGAGTCTTTGCATTAACGCTCATTCCAGTCACCTCGATGGCTCGTTTGCGCAGCAGTGTGCCGGGTGTGGATGACGCGAATGTGAAGGCTGTGTGGCAGTTTGGTGACCTCAGCGCTGCCAGGTGGTCCAGGGCGTGTGCATCAACGCCTGATTGGAATAGCGCAGGTCCGCGCTGACCTCCTCGGCAGCCCAGTCGGGCAGCGCGAACGGCTCGTCTTCGCTGGGCAGTTCCAGTTCCGCGAGAAGCAGGCCGGCATTGGCGCCGGCGAACACGTCCAGCTCCCAGCGCTGGCAGGCATGCAGGATCTCGTGGCGGGTCTTGTCAATGACGCCGGCCTGGCACAGCTCGGCCAGCATCGCCTCGGCATCGGCCAGGGGAATCTCGTACTCGAACTCGCTGCGGCGAATGCCCGTGGTGGGGCCTTTCAGGGTGAGCCAGGCGCGGTTGCCACGCAGGCGCACCCGCACCGTGACGCGATTCAGGGTAGGGACATAGCCCTGCACGATGCGCTCTCCCGGCGGCAGTTCCGGCAGGCGGTCGGCATGCACCAGAAACTTGCGTTCGATCTCGATGCCCATGGCGCGTCAGTCTCCTAGCAGGCGCTGCAGCTGACGCCGCAGCAGCGTGTTCTCCTGCTGCAGCCGCTCGCGCTCGTGCAGCAGGTTGAGCACCAGGGCGACGGCCTCCCAGTCCAGGTGCAGGTCGCGCTGCAGGCGCTGGGCGCGCCGCGCTGTGCTGAGCATGTGCAGGTCGAACTCCCAGGTGTCCGGGGAATCGCCCGCGGGCTCGACGATGCCCAGGGCGACGATCGCGATGACCTCGTCTGCCGGGATGCCCAGCGCGTGGCAGGTATCGTGCAGGTACAGGCTGGCGGAACTCTCTGTCTGCATCTCAGACCTCCCAGTGCTTGCGTGGATTGAACGTGGCGGTGTCGGCCAGTGACTGCCACAGGCGCTTCGCCTCGGCCGTGCCGCCGACGGGCATCTCGATGCGCAGGATGGCGTAGAGATCCCCGGCGCCGGTGCGGGTGCGCAGGCCCTTGCCCTTGATGCGCAGGCGCTGGCCGTTCTGGCTGCCGGGCGCGATGGTGAGCGTGATCTTGCCCGTCAGGGTGGGCAGCGTGATGCGTGCGCCCAGAGCCGCCTCCCAAGGCGCCACCGGCACCGTGATGCTCAGATCGTGGCCCGTGACGTCGAACAGCGGGTGGGGCACCAGCCGGATGTGCAGGTAGAGATCGCCCGCCGGGCCATTGCCGAAGCCAGGCCCCCCCTGGCCCTTGAGCCGGATGCGATCCCCGTCTGCCACGCCCGCCGGCAGTCTCACGCTCAGGGTCATGCGGATGTCCGGCAGGCGGCCGTGCTCGCCGTAGTGCGGCATGCTGTATTCCAGCGGCCGGGGCTCGTCCGAGAAGGTGTCTTCCGGGAACAGGGGCATTTCCACATCGATGTCGCGGCCCCGGCTGGAGGGGAAGTCCTCGCTGCTCTGGAAGCCATGGCCTGCGCCGCCCCGGCGCCCGGCACCGAAGATGCTCTCGAAGAAATCCGAGAAGTCCCCGTGCCCGCCCGCCCCGCTGCTCTGCCAGGCGGGCGGGGGCTCGAAGCGCTGACCGGCGCTGCCGTACTGGCGCAGCTGGTCGTACTCGGCGCGTTTTTTCTCGTCGGACAGCACCTCGTAGGCTTCGGCCACATCCTTGAACTGCTTCTCGGCTTCCTTCTCGGTGCTGACATCGGGGTGATACTTGCGGGCCAGCCGGCGATAGGCCGTCTTGATGGTCTTGAGGTCAGCGTCGGCGGCGACCCCGAGAATCGTGTAGTAGTCCTTGAATTCCATGCGATAACCCTGACTTTGCGCACCAGGAACAGCGGCAGCGTGGTGCCGATCATGCCGTGTGGCGAGCGCCCGGCGCCTTGATCTGACGCAAATGACGACACGCCGTCCGCTCGGCTTGCGCCGTTCCCGCGTTGGTGGTCTGATGCCGCAGACGCTGGGGGAGGCCGGGCCGGGGACGGTAGCGCGAGTGTGCAGCGGCCTGCCAGTGGCGTCAAATGCGGCACTCCGGACGGCGTAAACCCCCCGGCAAGGCCCGCGTTGAAACGCAGGCATCCGTCGACAAGGGTAATGAATGCAATGCGTATGAACAGAGTGATGGCAGTGCTGGCCCTGTGTCTGCTTCTGGGCAATTCCGCCTGGGCTCAGGCCGTGGATGTTCCGGCGGACGCTGCTCAGGCCCCTGACGAGAATGCAGTTGTGCAGGCGCCGGGCGAGGCGCTGCCGGGGCCCGCCGAGGCAGAGGCTGCCCCTGCGCCCGACCCGGAAGCCGAGGCGCAGCGTGTCCGCGAGCTCAGTGCCGCGCTGCAGCGCTTCGAGGCGGCGCTGGTGGCGCTGGAGAGCGAGCGCGGCCCCTACGACATGGGCCTGATCGAAGTGCTCAACGATTACGCCGCCCTGCAGGTGGAACTGGGGCAGCCTGCGCAGGCCGCCGACCTGCAGGAGCGTGCACTCGCCATCACCCGCATCAGTTACGGTCTCTACAGCCCGCAGCAGGTCGACATCCTGCAGTCGCTGATCGACGCCCACATCGCCGCCGCCCAGTGGGAGCTGGCCGATGATCGTGCTCACCTCGCCTTTTATCTGCAGAAGCGGCTGCACGCCGCCGATTCCCCGGAATACATCCGTGCGCTGCTGGCCTACGGTCGCTTCAAGCAGCAGGTGTTCTCCGGCAATCGCCTCAGCCGCTCCTCGCTGGCCAGCATCCGCGACATCCAGGCTCTGCAGGGTCTCTACACGGAGGCGCTGGCCACACCGACGCCGCCCGACACCGCGGCGGAGGCAACGGATCCGCTTGCCACGCCCGCGCCGCTGCCTCGCAGTCTGGAGGCCGCCGAGCGTTTCGAGCTGCTGCACGCCCGCGCCGTCGCCGAATTCCAGCTGGCCCAGTTCGCCATGCACGACGTGCCGCTGGGGCTCAATCGCCCGGTCGAACGCTATATCAACGATTTCGTGTGCCAGGACGTGGTCGGGCCCACCGGGCAGGTGGTGCAGCAGTGCGGCACCGTGCGACGCGAGAATCCGGCCTGGCGCGACTGGGAAATGCAGCGGCAGATGCACGGGGAGCGCATCCGCTCGGCCGTGAATGCACTGGATGACTCCGTGCGCCAGGCGCAGGCGGTGCTGGAGGCGACCCCCGCGCTCAGCGCAGGCGAGCAGGCCAGTGCTCCCGCGCGACTGCAGGAACTGCTGGCCATGCAGCAACGCACCGAACGGGATTACCGGCGCAGTCGCCTGGACTGGTAGTGCGGTGTGGCGCCGTGTCGCTGCACTGCCTATAATCGCCGCCCCTGATTCCTTGCAGTCGAGCACTCAACCTGGACGCTTTCCTCGTTTCCACGGGCGTCGTCGCCCTCGCCGAAATCGGCGACAAGACCCAGTTGCTGGCCTTCATCCTGGCCTCGCGCTTCCGCAGGCCCGTGCCCATCATCCTCGGCATCCTGGTGGCGACGATACTCAATCACGGCGTGGCCGGTGCCCTGGGCGCGTTGATCACCCAGTTGCTGGAACCGCAGACACTGCGCTGGATCCTGGGCCTCTCTTTCCTGGCCATGGCGGGCTGGACCCTGATTCCCGACAAGTTTGACGAAAACGACGCGAAGCTCGCCCGGGCCGGCGTCTTCATGGCCACCTTCATCGCCTTCTTTCTGGCGGAGATGGGCGACAAGACCCAGGTGGCCACGGTGGCACTGGCCGCCAGCTATGCCGCGCTGCTGCCCGTGGTGCTGGGCACGACACTGGGCATGATGATCGCCAATGTGCCCGCCGTGCTGCTGGGCAACCGCATCGCCGATCGCATTCCCGTGCGGGCCGTGCACACCGTGGCGGCGCTCATCTTCGCCGCGCTGGGCGTGGCCGTGCTGCTGGGCGCCGGCTCGTTCTGACGCGGCGGCTGCCGGCAAATCTGACACAATCCGGGCAGTCTGCGGCAATGCGCTGATGTGTCGGCCCCGCGCTTGCCGCTGCGGAAGTCGCTGTGACAGAATGCCGCCGTCGCTTGCCACCGCCCGCACCTGCTGCCACCACGCCATCCGGGGTTTCCCATGTCCAAGAAGAGTCTGACCATCATTGCCGCAATCGCCGTCATCGGCCTGCTGTTCCTGGTCTATCTGGCGGCCACTTTCGAGAGCCCGGAGGGCACGCGCACCGTCGAGATCGCGCCGCCAGTGCCAGCCACGCCCGCGCCGGTCGAGCGCGTCATTGCGCCGGCGCCCACCGTGGCCCGCGTCACCGAGGACGCCACACCGCCCCCGGTGGTGGAACTGGTGGAAGCCACGCCCACGTCAGCAGCAGAACCGGCTGTCGATCTGCCCGGTCTGAACGAGAGCGACGAGTTCGTGCTGTCGCGCCTGGGCGGCATCGAGACCGGCGCGGCGCTGCTGAATCTGATCACCTCCGAGGAAGTCATTCGCCGCTTCGTGGTGTTCGTCGACAACGTGGCTGAGGGCAATCTGCCCCAGCTCGACTACCCGGTGCGTCGCCTGCAGCAGCAGCCGGCCGTGCGTGAGGTGGACACCAATCTCTACGAGATGCAGACGGTCTCCTATCAGCGCTACACCCCGCTGGTGGATGGCCTGGTGGCCGTGAGCCCCGATCTGGCGGTGCCGATCTACCGCCTGGTGAAGCCGCTGCTG
>Ga0222712_10000562_pt1 | contig 48416 bp, 40 predicted proteins | sample C33_657DmetaG_FD_165043 | JGI IMG/M metagenome (GOLD analysis project Ga0222712, IMG submission 165043) | Estuarine water microbial communities from San Francisco Bay, California, United States - C33_657D | ecosystem: Environmental > Aquatic > Marine > Unclassified | place: USA: California... | reverse complement strand
CCAGCGTTCTCGGAAATGAAATCGTGGATTACGCCAACGGCGTAGTGCAGGTTAAGTCCCAAAACATGGGCATGGGCATGCTTGAACGGCTTGCCACCAAGAATGGTAGCAGGGTTCCGATGAGTGCTGAAGCACTTGCCGTAGCCAAGTTCACTAATGTCGTTGTCGGCTGGCCAGCATCCATGGCCGTCCCAGTTCTCAAAAGGGCCGTCGGCGACGCCGCCTACATGGGCACGCTTGGATACTTGTCGGCACGTGGTGCTGGTGCGGCCAGCGGTGTCGGCATCGGCTTTGCTTGGGGTGGCCTTTCTGGAAGCCTTAGGCACGTCCATAACGTTTACAGCCAGAATCAGGGTCATCTCTACATGATTGAGAACTTCGACAGTTCTCAGATTAACATGATTGATGCCAAGAGCCCAGACAACGCACGCCACATCAGGGCTACGCTCAAAGCAGTTGATGCCATGGGTGACAATAGGATTAGTGCCACTGTTAGGGCTGTCTTCTCTCAGTCTTTCACGGCGGACCCAGAGTTCCAGTACAGGTTCGGAACTAGGGATGAACTCATCAAGGAGTTTGGGCCTCAGGAAGTGATTACAAAGATGGCGGAGAACGGACTAGGCTCAGAACTTGAGGTTGAAAAGAATGGCGGAAAGATGCGTATTCAGTGGGTTAACTCCAGTCAGGCGACACCTGAAACGATTGCACACGAACTGGCACACGGGCACCTTAACAACATCTTTAAGCACGATGCGGATTCCGTAGAAATCGTAAGGCAGTTCTTCGGAGAAGGTAAAGACAAGGGCGTAATCAGCGACGAGGCCATGGCACACCTTTACGCCGATTATCGAAGCAAGTATGAGATGGCAGAAGACGCTGAATTCTTCGCAGGAATGAGCAAAGAGCAAATTAGGGCCATTAAATACGAAAGAGGCCTTACTGGGATGCGTAGAATCCTTAACGACATGAGGGTTGCTCAGGCGAGCGAGCCAGCAATTTTCGACAGGCCTTCTAGGACTGAAGACGGAAGGATGATTCCAGAGGTTCTGAAGAATAATCCAGACCTTGAGAGCCTAGTGCATGAAACCTTTGCCTATTCTTACTCTAATAGCATACTGAATAAGAGCCCAGACTTCTTCCTCAGAAACCCAGAAGGCAGAAGCCTGCGTGCTGGACTTGAAAACCTTTACATGCTCCACACTCAGCGTCTTGTCACCAAGATTGAGGAGGCTGGAGTTCTTATCAAGCCGAGCAACCCGAATAGCAGAACTCCGAACTTCCAAGCGTTCATGTGGGAGGATGGCAGGTATTTGCACATGCCAATGCTTGATGCTTGGACTCAGCGTATCATGGCTCAGGCCATGCGTCATGGCGACGTAAACGTATCGTTGATGAGCCCAGAAAGGGCTGACGCTTACTTCAAGCAGACTGGCAAGGAGAGGTTCGCCAACGCCGTAAAGGGCGGAAAGGTCATGAAGGGCAAGGCTGAGGTTGACGAAATCATCACCCGCAATACCGAAAAGATTGCAGACGCCCTCGACGCACTCCCAGAAAACGAGCGTCCTAGGTTCAACGTTGACCAGAACGGAAACAGGACCCTCGACCTGACCACGCTCAACAAGAAGCAGTGGGATTCCATCATTAATTCTGGTGCGTACAGCAGGAATGAGGTTGATGAACTAAGGGGACTCACTGAGGTCGTTAGGAATACCCGTGCTGGGAAGCCCGTCTTCAACACCTTTATTTCTCAATACCTTGGACGCACCCATCAGGTCGTTATTGATGGTCAGGTCAGGCGTCTCACTGGTAGCGACGTCCCAGTTACGAACAGGCATTTCTCCCCGTACGCAGTTGAACTCAGGTTCGATAGGTATGACGAGTATGGCAACCCGCTGAAAAAGCCAAAAGGCCATGTGACTATCCACGCCGTTGACGTCCGTGTGCTTAATCGCCGAAGGATGAAACTGTGGCAGAGGGCGGACGTTCGTTCCCTGTTCACTGATTTCGGTCACTACACTAGGACTTTCACGGACTACATGCACAACCTTTCTCAGGACTCCTCTAGCAGGAAGACGTCCGTCGAAAGGTTCAAGCCAGAGTTTGGCGACAACGCCGAGGCTGTTAGGGATGTCATGTACGAAACTTTCGGCGGAAGAAAGCGTATGGATGAGTCCTTCATCAACGCACCCAAGTCTGGCTATGCTGGCAACGCCGACGGACCAAACTACCCTTTCCATTCCCTCAGGTTCGAACTTCTCGCAAACATGCAGAAGCAGACCTCCGTGTTCCAAGAGACGTTCGGAACCGACCTAGGCAACCTCCCATACAACCACGCCAACGCCTACGAGGGCGTCAGGCGTAACATGATGGTTGGTGGCTTCGTGGAGTACCCAGTCGGTCAGGATGGTTCCTACTGGTCTAACCACATCGGTTACGAAATCAGGAAGAACGGAAACAAACTCTCCCTGTTCAGTCCGTTTGGTGCCCTCGTGGGCTCGTTCAAGACTCTGGCCAAGGCTCAGTCCTACGCAGAGCGTCACATGAAGAGCATCCCTCAGGAAGAGGGACGTGGCTTTGTCGGCACCGAGCAAGGTCCAGCCCCAGAAGGAGACTTGGAAATCAAGACCTCTCTGGCTGACGTTACTAGCCTTTCCGCTAACATGATGGTCGGCAAGGGCGGATACTACGAAGCAGACGTAAGGCTCGACGGAAACATGGATTGGAAAAACTTCGTACAAGACGCAAAAAACTTTAAGTTTAACAGCAACACTCAGGCTCGAAACGAAAACTGGTTCTATCAGCAGGCCTCGATTCGATTAAAGGACATCTTCAAAAAAGACAGCAGGCTGATTGCCGACTATCCATTCATCGGCGACTTTGAAATTGTAGCAAGTCCAGTGGCTGTCCTTCATGGTGGATACTCCGAGGGTGTAACTTCCTCTAGGAATAGTCGCACTATCCTCACCTTACCAGTGTCCATGATTGAGGGTGGCATGGCAAAGAACGTCGAAAAGAGCCTGAAGGCCATGCTTCAGGTCAAACTTCAGGAACTGATTTCCTTCAGCGATGGAGCCGTCGATTCTAATAGGCTGGCTTATGTTGATGGCGACCTGAGGTACTACGGAAATACTAACGTCATGGCCTCAATGCGAAGGCTTACTGGCGAACTGGACGAACTTAAGAAGTCCAACCCCAACGCCACGCTCAAGGACGTCCTAGAGAACGAGGCGTCCGTAAACATCGACAAGGTTCTTAGCGATTACTGGGAGTACGACGATGCCACGAATACGATTGGACTCGTCTCTAAAAGATTTGGAAGCAGAAGAAAGAATCCGTTTGGATTCTCAAAGGAAGAATACGCACAGATAAACAACCACTTCCTTGGGATAATCAATTCGTTCAAGGGAAAGAACAGGTCTTCCTATGCCATTCAGGCCATGGGTTCTACGTTCCTTTACGTAAATCCAAATGTGCTTAAGATTTCTCAAGGTCTTGAATCAATCCTGTCTAGGAAGGTGCCTCAGGGTATTCAGTTTCCAAAAGAAATCGAAACCCTGAGGGACATCTACGACGACGTTCTTAAGCACACGTTCTCTGGATTCCATCATGTCTCCAAAATTGGCGACAGGAAAAGGCAGGACGGAAAGCCACTCAGCATTGGTGAAAGGAATTCTAACCTCGATGCGATTGGCGAAGGTATGGTGGAAAACATTTCCCAAGATGTAAGCGGTGAAGTCATCTTTATGGGGAACCCCAATGCCTCGGCACAAACTGCTTGGGCTCTTATGGGCGTAGAAGATTACGCAATCTTCTCGATTGGTGGGAACATCGACCCTTCCGCTGGAGAACAGAAAACGATTCGCCCAACTGTAACTTACGTAACTTCTGCTGGAGGCTACTCATCTCTCGTCGGACCAAGGGCAACAACTGACACCCTTGCGTCTAGGTCTAACAGCCCGTATGCGAACATGAAGGCCTCTCGCCGTGGCATTCAGGTTTCCATTAACGCCATCATGGCGGCCAATGGCCTTTCGCCTTATCTTCACGGAGAAGGAAACGGACAGATTTCCAACGGAAGCCTGTACAAGCACGTCAAGAATGGAGAGTTCTCCAAACTGCTTGCACACATGTACAAGCAGGAATACCCGCAGAAGTTCGACGCCATCATGCAGAAGGCTGGGGACGGAACTAATCCATTTGCCGACTACAGGACTGTCAGGCGTATCGCCACCAGCATTTTCACGGACGGCATAACTACGCCACGTGACTACGCACTCTTCCAGTATGCAACCGCACTGTCTCAGATTCTCTTAGGAGAAGAGATGATTAGGGGCACTGAGTTCGGCAAGAACGCCGTGCGTCTCATGGAGGACGACATTCTTAGGGTCTGGGACAACAAGGACAGGGAAAAGAGTGCCAGTCTGATGATTGCCAATGGCTTCTACGACGCAAAGTATCTTGGTGCTGGCTCCGTAAACGAAGGCGTTGCCAGAATCCTTCTCCTTGCAGAACGCATGGGCGTTCCAACCATCGTCGATGCTGGCTACAGCAGTTTCTCCAAAGCCTACATGGACGCAGACGGCACCGCCGCTGGAAAGGCTGATGCCTTCAGGAAGAGCATGACCGACGTTTCCAGCAAGATTAACGAGATGCTGGTCGAGGCTGGATTCGACAAGTCAAAGCCAGCCAGCCCAGTCATTGAGATTGGCAGTGCCAACATGATGGTCGGTGGATTTAGGGCCTCCCTTAACGCCAACGAACGCATGATGGAGTCCGCTGGCATGCTCAGGATGGTCTTCGCCGAGAACGGGAAGATTTACAAGGCGTTTGAATTCAGCGACAAGGGTGCAAGCCTCCTGCTTGGTGCCGTTGACGAAAAGATTCACCTGCTTCCGTTCATCAACGACCTAGACTCCCCTTCTTCTGGGTTCGAAAACTTCATCAAGGAATACCAGCAGGCTTCCCTTAACAAGGATGAGGTAGCCATCGGCAACGCTATCAGGAAAATCCCAAGCGTTGAACTCGGTGACATCCTTAAGCACGACCTGCTCTACAAGCACTACCCACGCCTAAAGAACGTCAGGGTTTCCTTCGTCGAAGGCTTTGGTGCTGGGTACTACCCGAACAGGGACCACATTGTTCTTGGTATCGACAGGCTTATTTCTGGTGCCGTACGTGAAGCGAACGGCCTCGACGCCGATAGCGTCATCATCCCAGATAACGTTCGCTCCGAGAGCGTGCTCAGTTCCCTAATCCACGAAATCCAGCACGCCATCCAGAGGGCTGAGGCTTGGACGCAGACCGCTGACATCTCTGAGAGTGCCCAATACAAGCGTGGACTCTACAAGTACCTTATCCGAAACATGATGGGTCTTGGCGGTCCATTCTACGGACCACTCCTTGAGGCCAAGAGCAAGGGCAAGGATGCAATCAACCTTGAAGTGGCAAAAGCCATGGAGGCTGGCGTTGCTGACGCCGAAATCGCAAAAGCCCTCGAACTTAGCGAACAAGAGATTGAAAAGCATCTCGTAGAACTTCTGGACAGCCCTCTCGCACAAAGGGTTGGCGAACTTGCACTTCCGAACGCCATCAGGCTGTTCGAGGCGGATGCCATGTCCTTTGAGAGGCTCGCATTTGAGTTTGGTGCTGGAACGAAAGAGTACGGCAAGATTGCCGACATGAGCAGGGCACTGCTCGAACTCAGCAAGCAGGCTCAGGTCCTCAGCGATTCCGTGAAGTCTGGACTCATGCACCCAGACACCGCACGTACCCTTCTTGTCGGTCCGTCCGAAAGTCTTCTTACCAAACGTAACGGAATCATCGCATCCCTCAACGCCACCATGGGCAGGGATGTGTCCTCCTTAGCCTTCGAATACCTCTCGCACCACGCTAGGTATCTAGACCTCATGCTTGATGTAGTCAGGGTCACCGACTCGTTCAAGTATCGCAATACCAACGGGCCTGCGTTCAACGCCAACAAGATTAGGGATTTGGCTGAATCGCTTGGCCTGATGCAGTACTACGGCCAGACCAACGAGAAGCAGGCCTATGAGACTGCCGAGCGTCGCAAGATGACTCAGGAGCAACTCAACGCAGAGCAACCTGCGGTTGGATACTCTGGCTCTATTGGCACCATCGGAAAGGCAAACTCCCTCGCCGACCTAGGCTTAATGTTCAAGCGTGGTCAGGTTCCAAGAGTGTCCAACATGATGATTGGCGGACTCGGCATGGGCAAGGAAGTCACCACCACCGCTGGAGACGGAAGACTTGAAGCACTTAGGCGTATCGCACGCCTGTCCACTATTTCTTATTACCTTGAAGGAACTCAGGCCGAACTAAGGAGGCTTGGCAGGTATGTCTTTTCCGCTAGGGGCTGGGAGGTCATCGACGGAAAGGCCAGACTGGTCTACAAGACTGGCATCATCGAAAGCAAGAAGATGAGCGAAGGGAGGAATGAGGGAGTCGTCGAAACTAGGTATGGAAATCGTGGCCTCTTCTCTCCTATTAGTACCAACTTCGGCGATGGTTCAGACACTAGGCTCGCAATCGCAAACGGCCTTTCGGAAAACATGCAGAACTCCATTTCTCTGGAGGAAATTGCAAGGCTTGTTGACGGAACTGTTGTGCTTGAGAACGAACTCAGAACCCCGTCCGAAGCCGTTGACGCAGTTTACAGGGAAGACTTCCCAGAACACATCAACGCCGAAGAAGTCGGCACTGTTTTGGCAAGGTTCGGCGTGTCCGATGACGGCATCAGGATGGCCAATATTGCCATCATCCAGAGTAACTTTGCAGGAGTCACATTCACCCGTGAAGAACTTGCCAATGTCTTGGCAATCAACCATCAGTTTGTAGCAACTGAGTTCTCGTATGGTTCTGGGTTTGGTCGTGAGCGACTTACCAAAGCGGTACAGGACTCCAACCCAACGCCAGAGATGCTTACGCAGGCACTCAAGAGGAAGTGGGGCGACAACTACGACAAGCAACTTCCTAGAACCTTGCAGGCCATCGGAATCAATCCAGATGCTTTCGCAAAATACGACGACGACGGGTTCCAGAAGTTCGGTTTATTTAAGGCGGTCAAGGGCAAGATTACCTTCGAGCCAGTCAGGCCAGACTTCATCCCGATTGAACTATGGGACGCTTGGGTTGCCAAGAAGAAGGCCGACGGAAGTTGGCCTAAGGACAGGAAGTACATCGAAATCCCAGTCAACGAACTGCACGCCGTATTCGACCAGTACCCAGACAGGTCAACTAACGAACTCAAGGTGGACAGGCTTAACGAACTTTACGCACAGAGGTGCCTAAGGATTAAGCCGTTCTTCCAGCACTTCATGTCCAAGATTGATGAAATCGACGACCAGTTGAAGTTCTCCCTCATCGACGAAGCCCTTCTTGTTGGAACTAGGTATGAGCCAGAGTCGATTAGGACTGTAAAACTAGACCCATTCGGACTCAGGGCTATGAAGGTCGAGGAACTCGGAAGCCAGCCACAGATAGAAGCACACAGGGACATTCTAGGCGATGGAGATGGAACCGACCAAAACAAAGGAAGGATTAGTCCGTTCGGACCAAGCATACTCCTCGGCGACGCCTTCAGGACTTCTGGCTCCTTGGCCGACACTGCTATGTTCGGAACAAACCTCCTTGTCGTACCGACCATCGGCCTTACCGCCAACAAGACATTTAATTACTCGGGAGGCCCAGCCTCAGATTTTGAAAGGGGAATCCCTCTCAACTGGTACAAACCGCAGTACGACCAAGATGGCCGACTCACCAGTGGTATGGGAATCGAAATTGATAGGGCAAGGCTAGGAAATCCGTACTACGCAATTTACCACAACGAAGCCCTCACTGGCACCTCTATGCTTGGTTATGGAGTGGGTGCACTCAAGTCCTTGGATACGGCACACGAAGGGCTAATGATGTTGATTAAACAACTCAACAATACCGCCGACGAAGCGTTTGAGCGTTCCAAGAACATCGTGGGAAGGATTCCAGAAGGCACCGAAGGCAAATTGGAGATGTTCGAGATGGTTGAAAAGGAAAGGGAAAGGACTGTCGGCATGCTAAAAGGACTTCATGGAACCCTGACCGAAATTACTGAGGCTTGGCAGAGGAGAAATACGCTTCTGGTTCCGTACAACGCATCCCAAAGTGCTTATACTGACGTCCAAGGCTCCTCAGCAAAGGCTTACAGTGCCAAGGGATACTTGGACAAGAACGGGGCTTTGGTAATCGAATCAGTCAATGAGAACGTTCTGGATGCCAGCACGGCTCACACTGACGTAGTAACTGTCCCCTACATCGCAGACCCTCAGAGCCCCCACAGTTCTAAGTTCAACGTAGAGAAGTCCCTCAGGGCGTTGAAGGAGGTAGTCATGTCCAGCGTAACCGCCGACCTTGAAAGGGCATTCCTGTTCAACGGCGAAATCACCACCGAAAGCGGTCCAAACATGAGGACAGTTATGCGTGCTGGAGACATTCACATCGCACTGAACGGCCTCATCGGAAACGGAATCGCCACTCCGACAGACCCAGTAGAGGTAACCATTACGCTCAGGCAGGACAACATGTACGCCTACACTGGCGTTCATGCCATGCATTCGTCCCTTTATCAGTTGGCTGGAAGGCGTGGAATCACTCCGCAGACTCTGGCACTTGCCATTCAGAGTTCCCCAGAACTGATAGAATTGCTTCAGCAAACCCATTACAACGGAAGCAACGTCTACCCAGTGGAAATCGGCGGAGGTCAGGTCAGGGTTTCCATGAGCACGTATGCACTGGGAATGGTTCCGATTCTATCCAAGGCCTTTGCTAAGAGTTCCGTATTCTACAAGGACGGCAAACTCCAGAAGTCTGACATCCTCAGCGTCACGCAGAGGGCCGAATTCGAAAGCCTTCTCGCCGACGCAAACAAGGAAGTAAACATTCCAGAAAGCGGTACGCTTGACCCAGAGTACGAAAACAGAATCGTAAGTTTCCTTACGTCCCTCGAACCTTCCCAGAGGGTAATTATTTCAGAGATGTGCTCGGATGTTAATTCCAACATGCTGTTGGATTCTAACATCGCTGGCATGCAGGGAATGGCGGCAATTGAAACGCTGGGAACCTACCCAGCCATGGAAGCAATCCTTCCAAACTTCAAGGAGCAGATGCGTGAGCAGATGCGTGAGTACATCAAGCGTGGTGCTATTCAGTGGGAGCAGGGAGTGAGCGAGAAAATCGCCGACCCAATCCAGCGTAAGAGCCCAGACGCAGAAAGGCCATACGTCAACGCCGTCAGCATGTTGCTTCGTGAAGACAATGCATTAGGATTCGCTAGGTTCCTTCTCGGCCTAAGGGAGATGGACAAGTTCCCTGCGTATGAAGTTACTAGGGGAGAAAAGAGGTACGACCTTACAGAGCCCACTAGGAATGGAATGGACTCTGGCCCGTCGGTACAAGGCCTGTTCAGAATGTCCGTCAGGACTGCCCAAGAAGGTTGGGCATCTGTTGATAACGGAGCACTAGGTGCGGCCAGAAAGATGGTGCTAGACGGAAACAGCGAGCCCCTCAAGCGTCAGCATAGCCTTAACGCAACTGGCCACTACGCAAACAACTCTCCAGTTTACCTTGGCGTAAGGGAAATCCAAGGAATGACCTTGGGTCAGATGTTGCTCAGTGACGTCAATTTGGGCGACACGCAACTGATTCAGTCTGACACAAACGCCGAAGTGGCCATGAAGAATGGAAGCATCATCTTCCCTAAGAAGGCCGTGTCCGTGTCTAGGGCTTTCGCTAGGAAACACCTAGTCGATATGATTGTCAGGGAGGCCAAGAAGGCTAACAGCGGAAAGATTGGCCTTCAGCCTGCAAGGACTGCTACGTATGGCAGGAGACTGCTTGGCAAGGGCCAGATTATCTCCGCTGGAGAGTCTGGCCTAGAAGGACAAAAGGGTTACTTCATGGACTACGGCATCAGGTCTATCGGACTTGGAGGATTCATGTCCCCAATCAGCCGAGACTTCAGCGGTGCACTTCCATACTCGGACGCAACTTTCAAGCATGGTGAAATCTCTCCGTATGGAGAAAAGGCATCCATGGGCTTCGCATTCAAGAGGCTGGAAGACGGACGAATCGTTATTAACATCTCTGGAGACGTCCTTGGATACAAGAACTTCAGCAGTCTCTCCACCCGAAGCGGATGGGGAACCCATGCAATCGGCGTAAACCTTGAAGAGGCACTTGGATACTCTTACTCGGACGGCCTCATTTCCCACACCGACCCAAAGTTGTTCGGTCAGAACGTTAAGCACCTGAACAGCGAAGCCGCCGCAAAGATTGCTAGGCTGACCGACATCTACGGAGGTGGCTGGCGTATCGAAGCACTTAAGAAGGCTAGGAAACTCATGTCTGGCGTCCATGAGATTAGGGATGTGAACCAGAAACTCATGAGCGTCGGCAGTCAGTATGGCCAGATTTACCATGACGCACTTGAGAGGATTGCAAGCGGTACGGCAGACCATAACAACCAGATGGACGTCTTGACGGCCATGGCACTCGTAAGGGACTCTTCTACCGACAACTACATCACGCTTACGATTCCAGCCAACTCCACCGCAGAAGACATCAAGGCCCACATTTACACGTTCCTGATGGAAAAGCAGGGAGTCCTTAGGTTCTACAAGGACATGTACACTGGTGGCCACTTCGACTACAACAGGTTTAGTTCCACTCTTTCCTATTCTATCTACGACAGTGATACGATTTTTACCAAACATCTCATGGGAGAGCAGGCACGTGAGGCTGGTGGCAGTGGCACTGCAATTAGCACTAGGGGAGTCTTTGGCTCGGTTCACCAAGCACTTGAGCGTCACGTAAAGGACGCTTCTAACCAGAGCACTTCTTCGACTGGAACTCTTGGGCGTGGAAAGAATCAGGCAGAACTCAGGGAGGCCAATGAATTCCTGCTAGAAAACCTGCCACACTTGGCAGGAGACATCGAGAAGTTGGCTCAGATGGCCGTAACCAAGGACCATGGATATCTCATGCCAGACTTGGAACGCCAACTCGCCATGAACGGAGACAAGCGTTCCGTAATCGAAGCGTTGTTCCCCAACAGGCCAGAACTTACCGAGTTCGCTTGGGATAACGCCGAGACGTCCAACGTTTCGATTGTCCCTAAGCGGGAGGGTAAGAAAATCGTCAGTTACTTGGTCGGTTACGACATCCCAAGCGGTATCGACCAGAGCACTGGAAGGGTAATCACCGCAAGAAAGGTGACGTCCGTCAGGACGCTTTCTGAGGCCGAGGCATTGAAGGCCAAGTACACCATTAGCACCAGTAAAGCCGAAATGGCTAGGGCTATTGAAACCCTGACCAACGAGACTGGCAGGTTCTCCGTCAGCACCGACGCTGGAACAAAAGACCATCACGCACCAGTGAGGAGGAGGCAGATTATCAAGTCCACCCGTGAGGATAACGGCTACGAGTTAAGTTATTCCAACTCCAAGGAATACACTGTCGGAGACTTGGACCTTTCTCTCACCAAGGAACAGGCGGAGGCACTCAGTGCCCAACTGTCCGTGAGGGATTCGCTACAGGCTGACGTCATCAACGTCTCTAGGCCGAACATGATGATTGGTGACCCGCATACGCCAAAGGAAATCGAAGGCATGCTGAGGCGTAAGATTAACTTCGGCGTCGGTCAGGGCAGGGTGGAATTCTCCTCCAAACTGATGTCCGTCATCGCCTATGGTAAGATGAAATCTGGCAAGAACCTGTACCCAGACACGCTTACTGGAACTGAGTGGGCCAAGTTCATCAAGGAGAACGGCGTGTCGAAGGATGAGGTAAGAATGACTGGCCTTATGTTCCTTCTGGCCGACAACGCCAGCAGGCAGATTAGCAGGCTGGAAATCGCAGAGTTCCTTTACACTGTCTATCCTAGGAACTTCAGGCAGGATAAAGGTGGTCCGATTACGGATAGTTCATACCTGCTCGGCATTACTGGAAAGGATGGAGCAACACGTGGAAACAATGGAGAGTTCCTTTATCCGTTCATCTTCAATGCTGAGGGCAAGGAAAAGCAGGCCGTCGAAATCCATACCGAAAACATCAGGCTTATCCTTACGCACATTGACGCACTGAGGAACTCTGGAGAAGAGGGCGTCGCCCGTGCTAACGCCGTAGAATCTGCAATCAGCAAGACGCTCGATGAACTTGTGGATGTCTTCGGCATGCCTAACATGTTCAACAAGGACGACTCGCTACAGTCCAAACTCGATGCAGTGATGAATCGGGCACAGAGGGGATTCACACAAGACAGCCCAGCCGAGTATGTCGGAGGTACGAGCAGGCTTGTCAGGCCAGCACAACTAGAACTTATCGTCAGGGCGGCGATTGACGCAAAACTCGCAGAAGCCAGCGGTATCACCAAATCCGCACTCGGAGACATCGGAGTTAAAGACCCGTGGAACTGGGGATACTCTGACGTCAGCAACGGGTACATGGATTTCCCTCACAACAACGAGTTTGGAGTCCTAGAAGGCAATTACACGAACAACACCCAAGGCGTTCAGGACATCGCACAAATCACCCCATCGCAACGCAACCTGTGGCAACAAGGCGTCATCACTTCCACTGGTTCCGCACATGAGGGCTATGCGACCTATCGTGGTGCCTACACCAGCAGTATTTGGCTTACAGAACTCTGGTCTGACCGAATGGAAAAGGAGTTTGATAGGTTTACTCAGATTCTGAAGAAGAGGTCCCTTGAGGCGACCAACGCTCAGGATGCCGAGAGAATCAACTCCATCATCCTAGCCACCGAGCGTGTCAGGGTCGTCAGGTCTGGATGGAATAAGCACCATGGTGGCAGGATGGGCAACGCTGGCCACTACGGCACCAATATGCAGGGTACGTTCCAGTTGGGCCATATCAGGGCTACCGCTGGCGTCATGCTTGCATCTCACGGACCTCAGGTTCTCGGCGAAGGAACGCAGTTGTTCGATGACACTGATGCCGTCACTGGAATCAGGAAAGAAATCGAACCCACTTACCTGATTGAGGAAATCCAGTCCGACACCTTCCAGTACAAGACGTTTGGCGACCCAGTTAGTCCTGCCTATGCACTGCCAGATACGATTGAACAGGCAGAGGCACTGAGAGGTATTTCTGACCTGACCGCCGCTGAGGCGGAAATCAAATCACTGGAGCAAAGCATGCAGGACACGCTTACCTCCGTACAAGAGGCCATCGGCGTTATCAAAGGCAGGAGCAATCCAATCAACAGGCAGTTGCAATACCTGATGAGCAGGGAGATTTTCGACGCAACTAGTCAATTCGAGCGTCACCTTATTTACAGGGACTTCATCAAGATGAACGGCAACGTGGAAAACCTTCCGCTAGCACCTACGTCTGGCACAGTGAAACTTAGCCCAGAGCAGGCGGAGCAACTTGGCGTTACTGAAATTCCTTACTACGAATGGAAGAAGGGAATTCACGTCGATGACAACAATGGCGTGCTCGTCCGTGGTCTTACCTTTGCTGCGTTTAAGTCGATAAGGAACGCTCTTTACGAAATCAATTCTGGACAATTCGGAATCCTAGACATGAGGAAGTTCGACGACTCACTCGTTGACCTTACCCACTCTGGTCAGAATTCTGGACTTACCCCATCCGTCCTGATGTTACAGTTCGCACAAATGGATGAGCAGGCACACATGTCCGCCTCTGAGATGAACGATGCGTTTGCCTCGACTAGGCCTCCCAATTTCGACTTCGATGCGATGGCCGAAAGGCTCATTGAGCGTGTCGATAAGGCAATCGCCGCATGGATGAGGAACGACCCTGCGTTCAATTACAACAACGAGGGTACACGCCTGTCCAAGTTGAGGGCACTCAAGTCATTCTCCAGCATGCTCAAGAGGTTGCAGTCGGAAAATCCGAACTTCATCGTCAACAGCACGCTGGATAGGACCGAGGGATTCTGGCAAAGCCCCGGCCAGATAGAGCAGATTGCTAAATCTGCCATCACTGGAATCTCTCCACACGCATTCGATTTCTTCGATGCAGATGCGATGAGCGATGCATATCACTTCAGGTACGAACTTGATGGCGATACGAGGGGACGCCAGACGAGGGTAAGCCTTAAGGACCTTAATAAGCAGATTTCATCTGGAAGGACCATTCGTTACAGGTTGAGGTCCCCGATGGCAAATAACGGCCTGTCTCAGTTGCTCATGGATTTCCATGCCTTGTTTGCCGTACAGCACAAGGTAGGCGACACTCCGAAGCGTATCGGTCAACTAAAAGACAGGGTTGCTGAACTGCGTTCCAAACTTCCAGTCGCAACAAACCCTGAAGGCAAGAACGACCCGAACATCATCACCACTCAGCCGTTCGGCATCGAGGACATCTACAGGCCAATCTCCCTTCAGGGAACTGTGCTTCGTGCGGCCAACTCTGGATACAGGCAGATTGCCATGACCGATGCTAGGCATCACTTCGTACGTGGATGGGATTCCGCACCAAGGCTTTCGTTCGTTCTCGGCAACAGAAAGCGTGCGATTACTCAGGTCGGAATCGAAAACGGCAAATTCGCACAGACGCTCAAGGCACTCAGGCTTCTTCCAGAGCAGAGGTTCAAGCAACTCCATGGTGGCCTGTTCGAAAGGCTTTCGCTCGTAGGAGACTTGGAACTTGAGCCCATGATGAATGGCTCGAGGTTCGAGCATAACGGAATCAATGCCAACCTCGCACAGCACATGGTTCACGCCATGGCTGAAGCCGAGGAAGTCCATAGCCTAGGAGACAGTAGCATGATTTCCACGGCCAGCCTGCAAAGGGCTGTCGCTGGAGATGAGCCAACCATGTCGGCCATCGTCGCTGGAGATGGCACTAGGCTGTTCAGGTGGAACCACCAACTATCGGATTACTTCCGACCAGACGGAGGTAATGCACTCGTAGGACTGGACGGAAAGCCATTGGCATACAGGAAGGGCGGAACTGGATTCTGGCAGGGCAACTACGGAAACGTGGTCAGTGGCGATAAGACTGACTATCAGAGGATGATTGACGGCATAGCCGCCAACACAGATTCCGTTTACCTTTATGTCGAATCCCAAAAGGCTTCTGGCTACGTGGGCAACTACGGCCTGCCACTCTGGTACCTCAAACTCAACTACACTGGCCAGAACATCAAGTCGTTACAGAAACTGTCCACCGACTCCTTCGAAAGGCCTGTGCTTGAGATTGCCGAGGGCAAGTTCCGAATCATCGACCCAAAGACCTCTAAACTGATTCTTGAGACGGACAATCCAGCACAGGCCAGAGAGGCCATGCTGTATCACTCGAAGTATCTTGGCTCGTTGCCATACATCTCCAAGTTCATCGCAGAGTGGAAGCCAGCGGGAGGTTACGTGTTCTCTGGATACGGCCTAGGAGTCAGGCTTGAGCATCACCTGATGACCACTCAAGACACTAGGGCTGAAGCACTTCTGAACAGCGGAGCCGAGCCATACAAATACGCTACCAACATCAGCGTCGATGATTCGACCACTTTTAATCCAGCAGACGGAGAGATTGGAAGGGGTGAACGCTCGAAGGTATTCAGGAGGCTTGGAGATAGGGTCGATGTGACCAGCGGATTCTCACACACCATCTCGAACGGGGCGGCAAAGTCTTGGAGGCAGATTCCAGACCACATGTCCAGCCTGCCAATGAAACTGATTACCAAACTCCAGTTCGGCCTTGAGCCCACCTCGGAGAACATGGCCAAGGTCATGAAGTTGATGAACTCGAACGGAACCACTGTGATGAGGTTCGCCCCAGAGTTTCAGACTGACGCCCAGCGTAATGAGTTCAGACGTAAGGTCATCGCTGGCATCCCGAACATGATGGTCGGTGGCGTCGATGAAGGCGGTAGGCCTCAGGCTAACCCAGAACTTCTCAGGTGGCTGGATAACGTTGGCAAGAACTACGACAATGCTGGCAAAATTAAGAGGGCACTGTACGACGTGTATCAATCTGGGATGTCCACGGAAGAGGCCGCACGAAAACATGGCACAACCCCATCGACGATGTATGGCCGTGCTTCCAAGTTAAGGAAACAGGGAGTTCCGTTTCCAACAAGGCCCCCTGCTCATTACGGAGAAGCAAACCGAGAAATTAATCCAGAAACTGGTCGTTTCAAGATTCCAGAAGCAACGATTCAACTGATACGCCAGATGTCCGCCGCTGGTTATTCTCAGAATGAAGTAGGAAGAGAATTAGGCGTAAGCAACAAGACTGTGGCGTATTATCTCAGGCAAGAAAATCCTGATTACAGGCCTGACAGAGCCGACCCAACTGAACCATACGGAGGTCCTCACGCATGAGTGCTCCAGACCCAGACCTGCTACAGACAGCCGAAGACCTAAAGAAGGGTGGCTGGATTGTGGCCATGCTTGGGGCGGCTGGTGCCCTATGCAGGCTGTTGCTGACCAATGAGGACGTTCACTGGTGGATGTGGGTAAAGCGAATCATCGCTGGTGGAATCGTCGGCGTGCTTTGCTACTTCGCCGTGCATGGCAAAGTTGAGCCAATCTACGAGGCCATCATCTATTCATGTTGCGGTTCCGCATCGCAAGAACTAGTGTCCCTTTTAATTCGAACTATCAATCGCACAAACCATGGAAAAAATCAAAGAAGTCGCTAACTACCTATGGGAAAACCAAACCATCCGTTACTTCAGCATCGGTCTGGTTATTGGATTCTTGCTGTCGCTTATCTTCTGATTGGCTGTACGACCAAGCCACTGCCACCAGTGGTCAAGGTCGTGGACAATCCAGAGAAGGATAAGTACATCGCACGCATCGAGCATGAGGCGTCGGAGGCATCCGCCGCCCTCAAGGTAGCCAAGGAAGGCGTGACGCCTCCTCATTCCAAGTTGGTTGACCTGACCATTGTCAGGCTCGACGGCGTTAAGCCACCAACCCAGAAACAAGTGGATGCATTCAAGGCCACGCTCGGTAGTACCAAGGAACTTAAGAAGGCCGAAGACAAGGCCAGCAAGGTGGAGGAAGATACCAACGAACTGTGGACGATGGTGGACATGGTGCAGTTGGAAAACCAGTCCCTGAAGGAGGAGAACGAAGCCATCCGCAAGGAGCAGGCGTTCTCGGAACTCAGGGCTACCTGCTTCACCCTTGGCTCATGGTTCGCCATCGGTGGCGTGCTGTTGCTCATAGGCTCCAGCGTGCTTGGCCTTCCCAAGAAGGGAGGACTGACCGCACTACTCTCGTCGAGCGTATGCTTCCTAATCCCATTTGTAATTCAGGAGATAGTGCTCGGCATCTGGATGAAGGTGGCAATCGGCGTCGCCCTTGCCCTAGGAGCCCTTGCGTTGGCGTGGGAGGCATACTCCCACCACAAGTGCGTCAAAAGTCGCTTGACCAGCCAGCAGGATGGCAAAGATGAACCTGTGCGTGTCACGGGTCCGCAAGGTTAAATGGGCGTCGTTCTGGTTGTTCGATAGCCCAGCCCAACAGGCACAAAAAAGGGAGTCCGAAGACTCCCGCATTAATAACGCTTTGGCTTATTAACGCCAAACCGCTTTCGCTTTAATTAGCCCCACTAGGAATCGAACCTAGATTAAGCGTTTAGGAAACGCCTGTCCTATCCGTTGAACGATGAGGCTATAAGGCTTAGAAGGGAACGTCGTCGCTGGTGTCCGCTTCAGGCTTGGTATTGCCTTGAGCGAGCCTGTCGAGGGCTTCACGCAGGGCTACGTCCTGAGGGCTCAACTTGCCGTTGTAGGGCTTGGCTTGGAATTCCTTGATGTACCAGTCGAGCGAGTTCTTGGGCAGTTCGCCGAGCGTCTTGCCCTTGTTCTTGCCGAAGTGGAGCACGATGGAGAGGTCAGGGTTTCCAGAGATGGGCTTCTTGATTTCGGCGTCGTTGATTTTCTCATACACCTTCTCAATCGCCTTCTGCTCACGCTGGAAGTGGTTCATGTTGACCTGCTTCATGGGCTGTTCGTGAACCTGCCTGTCGGCTTCACCATCATCATCCGAGGTAGCCAGATTGGCGACGGAGGCGATGGCATAGCGTCTCAGGTACGAAACCAGTGAGCCGACGTCCTGACCTTTGACGCCTTCAGCGACAGGCATGAGGATGGTGCGGGAGACGTAGCCTCCAGACTCGTGGATGACCATAGTCTCGACGCCGACCTCGCCACGATTGACGTTGTTCGACACAGGGAACTGCACGATGGCGAGTCCGTACTGGGCGAAGATGGCCTTGGTGGCGGAGATATGGGCTCCGAGGGTTGCGTAGACGTTCTTGTGGAACGGGTTGGTGGCGTCTGCTACGACGTCACGAGTGCGACTGACCGCCTCGGCGTAGGCCTTGGCGAATTCTGGCGTGATGTTTGTGCTCATTTGGTGTGGGTGAGATTGGCGATGTCTTTGCGGACAGTGAGAGAGGATTCAGGGTTCCTGAGGAAAGAGGAGACGATGAGACGGCAAAGCGACGCACGGGTAAGTTCCCATTGTCCTGCGATGCTGTCCAGTTCGTTCGCCTGTTCCTTGGTCACCTTAATCCAGACGAGGTAGTGCGACTTATCGCTTTTTTCGGTTGGGTTTGGTTTCATCGGTGTTGGAGAAAAGTGAGTTGAGGAGTTCCGTCATTTCCTTCGATTTGATTCGGCTATCGCCCCAGCGTACTTCGTTGGGGTTGTTGATAGACTGCCACTTGGGGCCGAACTCCTTGAGTTTGCACGTCATGGCTCCCCACGACGTGTAGCCGTCTTCGTAGAAAGATTTGCAGAGGTTGTAGAGGTGTTCGTCGTTGGAGACGTAGTTAGCGACACTCCACGTAGCGAAGTTGCTGTAGCCATTGTAAGGCTCGTCTTCTTCCGTGAACTTGGTGATGTTCTTGGCTGATTTCATTGGTTGTTGGTAGGCAATTTGCTGTTGGTCTTCTTCGATGCAATAACTTTTTTCGGAATTTCTTGTGGCGTCCATTTATTGCGGGAGTACAGGTCTTTCCACATGAGTCGTATCTGCTCGGACACCTGTGCGACGCAGACTTTTTCAGATTCGGTTAATCCAGATTTGATGAATCGGGTATTTTTGCAGGACATACCAACCTGTTTTGGGTGTTTCATTTTGCGGCGACTCGTTGGAAAAGGTCTGGGTCTTTGAGGCGTGCGACAAAGGCCGCCCCAGTCTCCTTGTCATGGAATCTCTCCAGCAAGGTTTCACCCGTGAGGTTTGTCGTGATGATGGTAGGACGCTGGTGCATCGTACGCTGGTCAACGAGGGCAAAGAGGCATGAGGCCATGCGGTCAGTCATCTTCTCCTTGCCGAGGTCATCGAGAAACAGGAGGGGCACGTTGGTCATGTGGAGCATGGTCTTGTCCCACGTGCTGTTGCCCCACGACGATGCGATGCGTGCTTCAAGTTCGAACATCGTCAGGAACAGATACTTGTTCTTGTACTTGTCTGTCTTCCAAAGCCTGTTGGCAATGTACCAAGCCGTACGTGTTTTACCCTTACGTGTGGAGCCATGGATGAGGAGGCCCTTGCCACTAGGTTGCCATGCGACGGCGAACTGGCCTAGTGGCTCTCCGATACGCTCAGGCTCGGTATCCTCAAACAGGGCAGGCATGGGAGTCTCGGGCTTGGGCTCCTTGGGCATACCTACGGACAGGACCATCTTGTTCCAGTGCACCATGCAAGGTGTGCACAGCGTCTCGTAAATGGCTACGCCCTCTTCACCGAACTCACGCACGTGGCACGTGTTGTTGCAGTTGAAGTTACGGCACAGGGGTGCGTTAGAATCCTTTGGCGTGGTCATCGGTGCTCTTGGCTTGTTTGTTGATGTACTGCTGGAAGGCTCCCTTGGTCTTGGGTCTAAAGATGCCTTGGTAGCCGTTGAGCAGGGACGTGGTGACTGCGGAGACGGCATCGGCGACGCCCCACTCCTTGAGTTCCTCGTTCCAGCGATTGACGTAGGCTACGTTGGCTGTCTTGCGGTTGGCCCTACGCCACTTGATGTAACTGTCCCACACGGCACTAAGGCTCTCGTCTGAACGGATAAAGGAATCGTCCAGTTCGGGCTCCGCCCGTTTATCTTTCTTATCCATATCCTTGTATCCATATGGGTGAAATTCTTTGCACCCCTCAAGCGAAATTTCTTTCACCCCTTGGGTGCAATCGGCTTCACCCTCAAGGGCGAGCGTTAGGACGTCCCAGATGGTGCCATCCTTGGAACGCCTGACGTATCCACATTCCACTAACCTGCCGATTCCATACTGGACATTCCTTTCGGACATATCGAGGTAGTTGGCGAGCGTCTCACGTGTGGCGAAACAGCCCTTGGCGTTGGACAGGATGTGGACGATGGACCACAGGAACTTGTCAGACTGCGTGAGCCTTGAGTCCCTGAACACCTTGGCGGGTATCCAAACGCCCTTGAATGGGAAGTCCTCAGGCATTGAGTTCCGTGACTCCGACATAGCCGTAGTCCTTGGGCTTTCCGTTCCTGCTCCACTCGGCGACCTGCACGAGCGAGCGTAGGTAGTTGTGACGGCCACGCTCAATCATCTCAGGTGAGACGACGAACTCACGGCTCAGGTTGGGCTCCTCCTTCTCGGAGCATACGTAGGTGAACTTGGGCATGGAGCCCAGTGCCTTGTGTACGCAGTCGCTGTAGAAGGCCGACTGGATGCCCCAGCAACTGCCACGTGCGGACGCAATAACGTCGCTGTCAGACAGGCTGGCCATGGATTTCAGGTCGAGGATTTCAATCTCCTGTTCCTTCTTGGATTTCCAAGGCGTGGTAAGCAGGTCAAGTTTGCCTTTGAGGTTGAAGGGGTAGGAGTACAATTTCCCATCCCATTTGTAATCGACCTTGGCGACGCCAGTGAACGCAATCTCGTACATGACATCAGGCCTGTCACGGCGTGACTTGATGATTTCAAATGCGGACTTTGACATGGCTTCCGCTACGTCCCAGTCATCGCCCTTGACGACCTCAAGGCCGTTGGATGACTGCTCGAACTCGGCGTGCACCTCTTTGCCATACTTGGTGCGTCTATCGACGTTGGGGGCACGGAGGTAACGACTGTGGACTTCATCAGGCTCCAGCGTCAGGCAGTGGTATAGGCTACCGATGAGGAGAGCCTTAGACTTCTGCACCTTGCTGTTCTTGTCGGCCTCGGCGTGTGCTACGCCATGCGTGTGGACACGCTTGAGGTACGACTGGTTGATGGCGTCGCGGGAGCGATACTCCTCTTCGCTAAGGTCAGGGCGTAGCGTGACCTTAAGGAGCATGAGGCTGGCCTCACACTCAGATAGATTCTTGAGATGACTCATGGTTGTTCGTACGGATGTTCAGTTCGAGTTCGTCGATTGCAATCTGAATCTTTGCCTTGATTCGGACGGCGAGATTCTTGTCCGACACGCAGTCCAAGTCTTTGCACGCATAGTGCAGGAACCTGACCGCCTGCCACTGACGCCGACGGATGAGGTCGGCGGACAGGTCGGCATTGACCTGTTCAGTGGCGGGACGATTGGAGCGAATGGCCATTAGTTGTAGGCTTGGTCGATACTGTCCAGCAACCTGATGCCAGAGTCTTCGTGCTCGGAAGCAGTGTACAGGGCACTGAGGATGCGACCAGACTTACGCTCGTTGGATTCGTATTTGTGGATGCTTGCGTCGTGCGTGAACACTTCCGTGAACGCATTATACAGGTTCCACATCGAACGTTCGGAGTCGTGCTCGAAGGAAGGAGACTTCCAGCGTTCAAGCACACGCTTGCCTACGTGTTCGCCGATAAGACCACGCCCGACGATGTTCTCGATGGCGTTGAATCCTTGCGTATCCGTAATCCGCTTACTGGCCAGAGTTGTGGTCTGACGCTTGAGGGCATCCCACTGGAGGATGGCACTGTCGAGCACGCCAAGGGCGAACTCGGGACGGATACTGCTGTTGTGCTTGCTGGTGAGCGTGAGTTCTTCGCTGAAGGACGTCATGCCATTCGTGCATACGAGACGCACGGCACCGACGGACACGGACGCAGGAGACGAGCCGTTGAACGAGTTGTGCGTGATGAGGCGGAGGCAGATGATGTCTCCACGCTTGCTGGTGGGAACCTCGAACGATTCGTCACGGAAGTCATAACGGACGTGCACACGGGAGCCGTGCTTGGCCACGATACCTTCGGTGTCGGAGGGCTTGAGGTTGCGTTCCTTCAGCCCGTTGAGGATGACATCCTCAAGTTCGTTGTTCTGGAGGATGCCGTAACGCTCGGACGTAACGCCGACGACGACGTTGCTATCCTCACGGACGTTACCCCAAGCATTGGCGGGGATTCCATCTTCCGTGAACAGGGGAACGGACTTCACACTGAAGCGATGTGCGTTCTGGTCACGGACGATTTTCTCGATGCCGTTGCGGTTGGCGATGACACGTGCCTTGTAAAGGGCACGGGCCTCGGATTTGTTGATGTTACTCATGGTTGTGTTGTGTGTGGGTGGAAAGTGGTCGGGCAGACAGGACTCGAACCTGCAACATCCTGCTCCCAAAGCAGGGACTCTACCAATTGAGATACTGCCCGATGTGTTAGATGTTCTTGGGAATGGGATTCTTGTCCATGAAATCTTCAAACAATTTCATGAAGAGTTTCCGACGGCTGATTCTGAATCCGTGCTTCAGGTACGTGTAGTTGACGAGTTCGTTGATGTACTCGTCAGCCTTGCTCGCACGTGCGACCCATTCATCACAGTCGCTTACGCCCCAGTTGAGTTGGGCGACGTTGTGCTGGAGGTCTTTGTGTGAGTGGGCCACGTATTGCAACCTGCCTGCACGCTTGTACGTGCGACGTTCGGTGCTCTTGAAGGACGACTCTGATTTACGCTTGGCCATTTTTGATTTTGATTTGGTTGTTGATGAGTTCGTGGAAGTACATCTTGCAGGCCGCAGAAATCGAGCAATTCTTCTCACGTGCGTAATCCACAAGGATTTGGAATTGGGATTCGTCGATGGAGATGGAGATGCTACGCTTCATGTCTTTGCGGTGGTTTGCCTTGGGCTCCCTGAATTGATGGTGGCCTTGTCTTGCGTGTTCCCCGTCCCGCACCAAGTCCTTGTGGGACTTGAGGGACTTGAGGAAGTCGGCGTCGTTGATGTTGAGGTCAGACATAGTATTACTTGATGATGAGAACGTCGTTCATCCAATCCTGACGGGCCCACACGCTGGTGTGCTTAATGGACATGAGGTGGAGCAGTGCGTCGAGCAGGAACCTGACACGCTTGAGTTGCTTGTCGTCTTGAGTGTGGAACCTGACGTCGCTGTTGCCGTTGCGGATTCGGACAGTGTCCTCCTCGACAATGTATTTAACTTCTTGCTGATGCTCATCGATATGTTTCTTGATGTGGCCGATGCTGACCTCACTGATGGAGCAATCCTTGGCACCAGAACGATAGTTCTGACGACCATCGCCCTCATAGGCTACGCTCAATACTAAAGACGTCGAGGCCACCTTGTCTTGGCCACGGGCTTCACGCTCTGCAACTTGGTCAAGGTTCAACATGAAGTCATCGTGGAGGATGGCGTAGTTGATGGTGTGGCCAGTCGAGTACGAGTTCTGCCTGAGGTCATGGACTTCGGCACCAGCATAGTTGGCATCACAGAATGCGACTATAATCATCCTTCGAATCTGCTCCTTGAGTTTGTTGACCTCTTCCGTTACGTGGGCGTCAACGAACTTGATGGCATCGGCGTTAATCTTGTCCTTCAGTTCGCACTCCTTGCGTTTGTAGAGGCGGAAGAGTTTAGCACAGTCGCTTTTGGCGAGATGCTTGAACTGAGAACGGATGGCCTTGCGTTCGCCTACGTCGATGATGTCGCTCCACGTTACGGAGTCGTAGCCGTCATGGGCAATCTTGTTGACCCACATGGCTAGGTCGTGACCCAGCGAGCCTTTAAGGTGCTCGTTGCCCTCGACCCACGCATTGAAGAGCATTTCCACAGTGGCCTTGGCTTGCTTGGCCTTGTCAGTGATGGAAACCAGTTCGGCGTGAGACTCGTGGCTTTCGTCGATGACAGCACGTTGGAATACGTGGTCCCGACTCCAGCCCTCGTCCTTGCGGTAGGCTTGAACGCTCATGCCCTTTACGGACGTAGCGAGCGTGTCTATGATGATGATGTTACTCATGGTTGTATTTATTTGGTTGTTTTTATTTGGGTTTGGAAATGGTCAGCCAGACAGGACTCGAACCTGCAACACTATGCACCCCATGCATAGACTCTACCTTTGAGATACTGGCTGTAAATTGGGCCCCCGAAGGGGCTAGAACATTAGATGCCGAATCGCTTCTCCAGTTTGGTGAGTTCGTCCTCGATGAGGCACGTGGCCCACTCGGTCTTGACGAAGCGATATCCACGCTTGTTGGCCTCGGACTTCACTCGGTCGAGTCGGGAACGGAGTTCCTCGATTCGCTCCTTGTGGGCGTCGCTGTTGACCTTGGTCGTGGCAATCGTGAGTACGCAGGTGGCTTCAGACTTGAGGGCCTTGGCCTTGCGAGCACGCTTGATGCCCTTGATGTTCTTGATTTGGTTGTTCATGTGGTTGTTTGTTGGTTGGGAAAGTAATGCCCCCGAAGGGGCTGGCACTTACCAGACGAGGCCGATTGTCACGCAGAGAGCCACGAGAATGGCGATGTCGATGACGATGGCGACGACCCAGAGGGTGCCGATTTGGTACTTGTTCATGTTGGTTGTTTGTTGGTTGTGCCCGTTAGGGCGGTGATTGGTTGTTGGTATCTGATGTACGAACTGTTGGTTGTCTGTAAAGTAGAAACTGAAGGAAAGATTGGTTACTTTCATCTCCCCTAGCCTTAAGGGGCTTGTTACCGAGGCTTTAGGCCTGTGCGGTTGTTACATTACTTCAGTCGTCAGTGGCTAGCACCGACATAACCCACAATGGGACGTAGATACGTGCGTGCAACAACATAATGTATATTTCGTCCAGATTCATCGTAAGTCGTTGATAATCAACGAAATCCAGTTACCTATAATCTTCACTTTCAGCCTGAATCATAGGCCTGTTAATGCCCATGTAAGGGATTGAACGCATGGTGTTGTACTCAACGAACTCCTCGGCGGCTGACTTCATTCCTTCCTTATCTTGTATGTATTCTTCAACTACATCACTCCACACATGATGACGTGCATTGTCGTAAATCATCGAGAGTGCAGTCCACTTCACCAGCATAGGATATGAATACACAACGTGGAATGAGCCGTCAGTTACGTCACGCACGACGTCCTGCACTGCGTGGTCTAGGTATTCACGTGGCTCCAGCATCACGGCGTCGAACTCGCCGTGATATCTATGCTTTACCTGTTCCATGAATCCAGTCCACCATGCCTCAGGTATGAGTGACGCACGCTTTGCATTCTTCTCCTTACGTTTACCCGCTTTGTTATTCTTGGCCATGACCCAGTTGTGTGCGATGAATCAGAGCCAGAGCAAGCGAATGTTAATCTACGACGATAGACGTGCACTTACGTCCGCCCTGTCCCTGATTGAATCGGGAGATGATGATTTGGCTGTTGGTGATAGACGCTCAAGCGATGGGCCAGCATTAGGTAGATTCCAGATACACCAATCAGCATGGGATGACATCAGTGCCATGCGTGCCAAGGAAGGGCGTGCATCATTCACCTATCACAGTGCCCACAATCGCTATGCCAGCGAAGAGTATGCCTACTATCTGTTGAATGCTATCAACGCTGAGTTCATCAGGCATCACAGGCATAGCCCACATCCAAGCGTGCTGTATGCGTGCTATTCCCTTGGCCCAAGCATCATAGCCAAGATACCACGTATGCGTAATCTAAGGGCATACCAGATACCACATGATGCCATCATGCTCATCCCCGATGTGACCAAGCCCTATTCATTCCTCACCTCAGTCGGCTACACAACGTATATGGCCAAGCGTAAGATTGAGACAGGTGCACGATACTCCAATTTGTTGTTTGACCACACCAACTCAGTGCGATTGTTTGGACGTCCAACCCTCTACCGATGAGCGACAGAGCCAAGTTCGATATCGACCTACAGTATGGCCAAGCAGGTGAACGCTGGCTCACGTGGCTTGGAACAGACCAAGCCAAGGTTGAGGTGAAGACAGAGCGTGATACTTGGGCCACCACAGGCAATGCGTGCTTCGAATACAGGTGCAGAGGCAAGGCATCAGGCATAGCCATCACAGCATCAGACTATTGGATACACCTATTCAAGTTGGGTGACACCACTCACATGGGCTTCATATGGTCAGTGGATGACCTTAAGCAGTTCCTAAGGATATGCATCACTACCAATGGCTTTGCAGGCTCTAGAGTGGTTCAAGGAGGAGATGATGACCAATCGACAGTCATCCTAGTCCCCATTACCGAATTGTGGCGTGTATCGACTATTGGCTTACCGATTGGGGCTAAGACTTAGCCAGTAGACAGTGATAATCGGCCTGATTGATTGATTAGCCTAGGATTAAATGCGTCGCATGGCTGATGGTAATTCTGAAAGAAAGATAGCCTAGTCAAGCCCCCTCTACGTCACTTGGTGTGTCTGATACGCTTTTAGGTCATGATACCTACCCTAACTGACCTCGATTAGACATAATGACTATTTTGCGAAACCATCTGTATCCCCTCCTATTGGTTTCGAAGGGGGCGGGGGGGGTCGAACGTTGAGATTTTCCCGTTATCCAGACGGGTTAGGAGACATCCCCTTTTTCCTCAAAAAGACTCTTCTTCGGGTCTTTCGACCACTCAAGGAACGCTGACGTAGCCTTAGGTTTATCCACGACTACCTCGGCGTCAAGGATAACTTCTTTGGCCTTCTTGAGTCCATCCCCCTTCTCCTTCAACAGTTTGTTGATAGTCTCATGAGTGATGCTAAATCGGTGTTCTACCACAGCCGTCGGTTGGTCCTGTAGGGACTGGATTTTGTCGATGGCGATGCCCATGGCGATGGGTATCTGGGAGACATGGAGGTTGTCCAGTTCGGCTACCAGTTTGTGGGAGGCCTGTTGGACGAAGTTCTTCAGGTTGCGGACAGTGACTGATTTGAATTCATCCCTAAGCCCAGTGGATTCTGGCATCTCCCGCTTGATGGCCATGACGTTGTTCGGGGACATCTTGTGCTCCTTGGCGATTTCGAGGATTGGGGTCCCTGCCCTTAGGGCTTCCTGTACCGCCTCACGTCTGGCAGGGTCAATTCGGCTTGCGTTGTGTTCAGACGAGGGGTTGGTGTCTAGGCGTTCGTTTTCCATTGACCCAAATTGGTCCGAAGTGAGTATCGGGTCAATGGAGAACCAGCCTAACTACTTCGAGCGTAAGTGCATGCTCGAAATCACCCCCATCAAGAGTACGCACCAGTCTGCCCTCCGAATCATCCACCGCAAGGGCGGGAAGCCGTTTGTTGGCAAGTATGCCAAGAGCGACGTCAAGCAGTGGATTGAGCGTTTCGAGCATTTGGCCAAGGCTAAGGCTCCAGACAAGCCATATACGGGTCCGCTGGAACTTACGCTCTATTTCGGTTTTCCACTTATTCAGTCCGACAAGGGCAAGAGTACCGCCATGACGACCAAGCCCGATTTCGACAATTTGAGCAAGTCCGTCTGTGACGCCCTGACCAAGTGCGGATACTGGCATGACGACTCTCAGGTGGTTTTTGGCAAGGTCCTCAAGTTTAGGACGGATAAGCCATTTGTCGGATTCTGGGTCAAACCATGCAACTGGGTCGATAACGCCTATTGCGACCAACTAAGGCAAACCCTCTCCAATGCGTGAACAATTCGTAATCGCCAAGTATGGCATCCCCAAGGCAGAACTCCAAGACTACAGGCGAACCCTCGAAGAGGGTAAGATGTGGCATCGGGAGCGTTCAGGGGATAAGCCAGCAACCCTGTGTCCTGTCGCTTTCACAGAAGAGGGCCTTAAGGCTGTTTTGGAACGCTTTGGCGTCAATGGGGCGAAACCAGCCGAAACTGACCCATCTACATTTTACGCCAAAGTGGTCCGATGCGACTTTCCCAACCGAAGGGTGATGTCCGTGATGCCCGAAGGGTCCGACAAGCCAGTTACAGTGCAGACTGCCGACTCTAGCCTTTTCTACCGAGGAGCACAGGTCGTCATCACACGTAGGGGAAATTCACTTATCTGCTTGCAACGTCCGCTTAGTAAGGAGAAACTCTTTACCACCCTCAATCGAACCAAACCCAATGAGCAAGAGCACTCGTAAGAAATCCAAGATGAATAAACCTGTCCGTGGAGGCAAGCGTTGCTAACCGCCGCCAAGATAAAAAGCCATGGCGATGATGCGTATGAGCAAGAACGTAGGCAGAAAATTTAGGACTGCTTACTCCAAGGTGAACAGGCCGAAGACTTCCACCCCGAAGCCTATGTCTGAGGATTGGCGTGCACGTAATCGTGCTGGAGAGACTCAGGCAAAGAACGAATTTAAGAAACACATGAGGGATGCCGATTCCTATGTGAGGAGGAGGGATGAGTTTGAGTCCGCTTCCCGCCCCGCAAAGAAAAAGGCCGACACGACTAATGTCGCTGGCCAGCGGATGAAGACCCGCAATGCAGAGAAGAGTTTCGCATACGTCGGTGGCTATCGACAGGGCGGTGCACTTGTCTCGAAGAAGGCCATGAAGAGCCAAGGCCCTAAGGCCGTCACTGACGCCCTCAAAGGCCAGATGGTCAAGCCGAAGAAACTCCGTGAAAGTGCATCTCGCTACGACGCCGAGTTCGGCACCCCGAAGCGTATGCAGACCGAAGCCTACATTCAGGGCATCCAGTCTGGACGCACTGGCCAGTCCATGTGGTCCATCCACAAGAACAAGAACAGGGCCAACGGCTACTAATTTTTAACCCCAAACTAAATACACAAATGGCTAAAAATACTAGGGGTCGCAGGACCCCCATGAGGAAGAAACCAATCGGCCCTATGCAGACCGCTGGCCGTTCCGTCGATAACTTCGGCAAGACTGTCGCTGGCAATTATCGTGGTGCCGCCAAGGGCGTGACCCAAGCCGCCAAGGCAACCAAGAACGCCGCCGTCGCTGGCTATCAGGCCACGAAGGCTGGCTATCAGGCCGCCTCGAAGAAAGTCGGCAAGGTCGCCAAGCGTTACGGCACTGGCGACTTCAGGCCAGAAGCCAAGGCAATCAAGTCTGGTGCCAATTACGCCCGTAAGCAGGAACGTAAGGGTGCTACCATGATTGGTGATTACGTCAGCGGTGCCAACAGTAAGGGCAAGTCCGCACTCTTCGGCAAGATGTCCGCCAACACCCGTGCCAACATTGGCCGTGGCGTGACCTATGGTGGTGCCGCCCTGATGGGCGGTGCTTACGCCACTGGGCGTGGTGCTTTCTCTGGTTGGACCGAAAGCAAGAACAAGGCCAAGGGCGAAGGTTATTCGACTGGCGGAGGCTACTAAGCCTTGGCCGAAAACGAGGTCATAGTCCCGACCTCGGGCAACCCTGCTCTCGACCCATCACGGGCCGAGAGTGGGCTCGTTGCTAGATTAAATCTTCAGGGCAAGTTTTCGGACACCCGTGCCGAACAGAAATTCGAAATGAGGGAGGGCTATTTCGGCGGAAAGCACTGGTCCGAGATAGCGGAGGAAGGTGAAAAAAATCGTCGTCGCTCTCTTAGCGAGAGCGACAGGCAGAAGGAAGACTTGGATGAGTACTGGAAGAAACGCAAAGACGATGCTATGCGTAATCCAGACAACAAGCCAAGGCAAACGCAGTCTAGAGGTGGCGGAGACGCTGGCGGTGGTCGCAGGGGCTGGAGTGGGCGTGGGATGCAGTTCGGAATTTCTAACTCATCTGGCGTGGATTACGCCGTAATGAGGTTCAAGAGCAAGGTGATGCAGGATGCCTGTTCACCGAAATACACATCGGTGTTCCCGATGAACACACACATGCCTCAGGTATGTGGCCCGTTTAGGCCAATCACCCTGTCTTCTCAGGGAGGGCTTCCGCAATCATCCCTCCAAGAGTCTATTGGTACGGGAATAATCCCAAACATGGACGCCTGACATGGCATTTGAACGAGTAACAGTCGCTGGCGTGCAACTCACGAAGCATCCAGTAATCCACCTTCCAACCGAAGAAGAGGTTCTTCGTATTGCACGTGAACTTGGTCCAGAAGCGACTGCCGAAATTCTTAAGCGTCGTGAGGAAAAGATTAAGGCAGAGGAAGTTGACCCATACAGGCATGGCTACGAGCCAGACTGCTGGGCTGACGCAGACGAGATTCTCATGTCTGGAACCGAGTTGCTCATCATGGGTGGAAATCGTGCAGGCAAGACCGAGTACGCCGCCAAGCGAGTGATGCAACTTTTGTGCACTAGGCCAGAAAGCAGGGTCTGGTGCCTCCACACCACGTCCCAGACATCCATCCAGATGCAACAGGCGGTGATTTGGAAGTACATGCCACCTGAGTTCAAGAACGCCAAGAAGACCAAAGTGACCAACATCCAGTATTCCCAGAAAAACGGGTTTACTGACGCCACTTTCGTCCTTCCTAACAGGTCGCAAATCTTCTTCATGAACTATGGTCAGGAGAAGAAGGTCATCGAGGGTGGCGAACCAGACCTTATTTGGTGCGACGAACTCGTTCCTCCAGATTGGGTTGAAACGCTGAGGTACCGACTGGCTACCCGAAGCGGAAAGATGATTATCACTTTTACTCCAATCACTGGATTCACTCCAGTCGTTAAGGATTACGTCGCTGGGTGCAGAATTAAGAAGACTTTGCCTGCCACCCTTCTCCCAGACACGCAAAACGTTCCGAGCATCCCGCTTGGGCACATGCCATACACGGCGAAATGCTCAAAGGGGGCGGCTGGAGTCATTTGGTTCCACTCAGAACTCAACAGGTATTCCCCGTTCGAGCAGATTAAGTTGGCACTTCGTGGTCGTGGTCCGTACGAGGTTAAAATTCGTGCCTATGGATGGGCCGAATCTCTTTCTGGCTCCCAGTTCCCAAGGTTCGGAGAGCCAAACATCATCCCAGAAGACCAAATCCCAGAAGAGGGAACAAACTTCATGGCAGTTGACCCTGCTGGTGCGAGAAACTGGTTCATGATTTGGATGCGTGTAGACGAATTCGGCAACAAGTTCGTTTATCGTGAGTGGCCAGACATCAGCATGGGCGAATGGGCTATGGCTGGCGATAAGCACGACGGAAAGGCTGGGCCAGCACAGCGACAGGGTGCTGGAATGGGTCTTGAGGAAATCAAAGCCCACATCCTGAACCTTGAGAACGGCGAAGAGATTGCAGACAGGTTTATCGACCCACGTGCGGGTGGGACCACAATCATCCAGAAGGAGGGTGGCACGACCCTCATTCAACTCCTTGATGAAGGAGAAAACCCGATGTTCTTCACCCCAGCGGCGGGACTCAGGCTGGAAGAGGGCATCTCAATCATCAATGACTGGTTCGCATACGACCCCAACCAGCCAATCAGTGCCATCAACCAGCCGAAACTTTACATCTCCGAGAACTGCCACAATTTAATCTGGTGCCTGCGTGAGTGGACTGGCCTAGACGCCGAAAAGGGTGCGAGCAAAGACCCAATCGACGCACTAAGGTACCTAGCAGTGATGGACCCGCAGTATGGCGGCTCCGACTCTTATCGTGCTTTCGGAGGAGGCTCTTACTAAAATGGAACTGCCCAAAGATACCCCACCACTTCTCAGGCTCGCTGATGCTTCCAGAATCCTGAACATTTCTAAGTCCACAATCCTGAGGCTTCGTCGCTCTGGACGCATTAAGACGTTCAGGACGCTCGGCGGACAGCACATGATTTACAGGGACAGCATCCTAGAATTCATCAAACAAAACTCTAATGAAATTCAAAAGCCCTAACCCGCACAGCGATAAACTGGCCTTCCATAAGGATAAGCCAGACATCCAACTTCTTCTGGAGGAGTATGAACGCTCCGCCTACATGGGAACCATGGTGTCCAAGATGAATTATGCCGACGACATCAGGCTTGCCCGTTGGGCTGGTCAGACAGAAGACGGCAAGAAGCACTCTTGGGCACGCCCAGACGGCGACCCAGCGTTCCCTTTCGAGGGTGCCTCCGATGTGCGTGTTAGGCTCGTTGACAGGCTCATCAATGACCAGAAGGCACTTCTTCTTACCGCATTCAAGGGTTGCACCCTGAAGGTGGGCGGAACCGAAATCAATGACACGATGGCGGCGGCGTCTGCCACTAATTTGATGAGGTGGCTGGTGGAAACCAAGATTAAGAATGAACTGCACAGGGAGGCGGAATTGGCCGCAGACTACGCCCTTACCTATGGATGGTCAGTCGTTCAGGTCACTTGGGAGCAACAGATGTCCGTCAGGATTCAAAGCATGACCATGCAAGAACTTCAGCAGATGGCACAGCAAGAGATTCAGGAGGGTAATCCAGATGGCCAGTTCGGTAAACTGATTAATGCCATCATGGACCCAGCAAAGGAGGAGTACGCAATCCACCTAGTGCGTGACCTCATCAGGGACATGAAGGTTAAGGACATTAAGAAGTTCGTCAGGGGAATGAGGGAGAGGGGTCAGGGCGACATGCCCGAACAATACGTATCTAAGAACCTCCCATGCATCGAGGCACTCAAGCCGTTCGATGAAGTGTGCTTCCCGCCCGAGACGGCTGACTTACAAAAAGCCCGTGTCATTTTCCGAAGGCAGTACATGACCGAAGTTGAACTAAGGTCTACCGCACAAATTGACGGATGGAGTCAGGAATGGGTTGATAAGGTGGCTAACACGCTCGGCAATCATTACTACTTCAACGACCCTAACCTAATTCCCACCACGACCATGCTCAACTCGAACATCGAGAGGGGCAACAACCTGTGTGAGATTGTTTGGGCATACTACAGGCAATTGGACGAGGATAACGTTCCAGCAATTTACTACACTGTGTTCTCCCCTAGGGTCGGAGAGGGGCTTTACGCCAAGCAGGAACTCCTAAATTACGCCCACGGAGAATACCCATTCGTGGAATACAGGCGTGAAAGGCACCGCAGGGCGGTTGCGGAATCACGTGGCATCCCAGAAATCAACAAGACGGAACAGGATGAGGTCAAGGCACAGCACGACGCCATTAGGGATAGGACTGCGTTTGACGTCCTGCCCCCAGTAAAGGTCGTGAAGCGTATCGGTGCCCTTAACCGCATCGCTCCAGCACAGGTCCTTCCAGTGTCCAATAAGGACGATTACACTTGGCTTGAGTCACCAAAGGGAGACGCAGGCATGGCCTTCCAGTGTATTGCTCAGGTTGAACAGAATCTTGGTAACTACTATGGATACGCCGTCGGCGAGGCAATTGACCCGACCAAGATTCAGATGCTCAAGCAACTTCAGGTGGATAACTGGCTTCAGTTCTGGACCCGTGTGTTTTCCCAGATGTTCTCCCTGTGCCTTCAGTACATGCCAGAGGAGCAAATCGTCAGGATTACAAACACTCCGCTTAAGCAGGGCTTGTCTGACATCCATTCCCAGTACGACTTCAACGTACGCTTCGACGTAAGGGACACTGACCCAGAGTTCGTTCAGAAGAAACTGGAAGCCATCATTAAGACTGTCGTCCCTCTGGACAGCAGTGGCATCATCGACAGGAACAAACTGGTGAAACTGGTCATCGAATCCATCTCGCCTGACGCCGCCCGAGAACTGGTCATCGACCAAGCCTCCGCTTCCCAGAAGTTGTACAAGGACGTCGTAAGCGACATCGGCATGATGATGCTTGGCAACGAAGCCACCTACGTGGAGAACGACCCAGCCGCCTCCTCGAAACTACAGTTCGCTCAGGACATCCTTCAGAAGAACCCGAAGGCCCAGCAGGCACTTCAGGGCGACCAAATCTTCCAGATTCTCTTCCAGAACTACATGAAGCAGTTGCAGTTCTCCGTTGACCAAGAGAAGAACAAGCAAATCGGAAGGGTCGGGGTATCTCCAGCGTCCGAGGAAATCCAAAAGGAGTTTGGCGAAATGGAGCAGGAGCAGGCCCCAGAAGCACCTAGCCCAGAAGATGGCGAACAGCAGATGGACCTTAACCAGCCAATGCTCTAATGAACGAAGAAAAAGCCCGAATTGATGCCCTAAAGGCCTTCATGTTCAAGGACATGGAGGCTCAGGAACTGTACAAACAAGTCCTTTTTGTATGCGATTTGGCCCTACAAGTCGAAATGTCGAAGGTCATGTCTGCCAATACTGTCGGAGAGGCACGAATCCACGCCGCTGGACGCTTAGACGCCATAAATGATTTGTTGCTGGAGTTCCAGAAACTCAGGGAAGAAGCCCTGAAGCACCGAACTTAAGCCAAAAGCGTATCAAACCATCACTTTTGGGCAGTGTACTTGATTTCTCGATACAAGGCCCAACACTACTCAACGCTTCTGGGAGCATAAAACCCTGACTTCCTACATGGAAAACGAACAACAGCCCACCGCTGACCTCGAACTTGGGACCGAGGCTAATCCCCCCATGCCACAACAGAGCGAAAAATCCGATTCGCTCAATGAACAAAGCCTTTCAGATTACTTTCTGAAGGTCCTGTCTGACGGACAGACTAGGGCGGAGAGCGACAACTCCGTTACCAATGAAGTCGAAAGTGCCGATGACAACGAGGCCATCGACCCAGATGACGAGGAAGAAGGCGATTCCGAACAGGAAACGCAATACTCCGAGGAAGAAGGTCAGGAAGCCGAGGAAGCAGAGGCAGACACGGAGGAAGAAGAAGTCGAGGCGTATGCCCAGTCCACCGAAACGCCAAAAGGCGTCAAGAAGAGGCTGGCCAAACTTACGGCTCTACGACGTGAAGCGGAAGCGAAAGCAAAGCAACTAGAAGATGAGGTTGAAACACTCAGGCGAAATCAGGCCGCTGTTAAGAGTCCCAATCCATATCGAAATGTGGACTCTCAAGAGAAATTAAAGGCCGAGTTTGAGCGTCAGCGTCAGATTCGTTTGTTCTGCGAACGCTATCCAGATGGTTACTACGAAGGAGAAGATTCCCGACAGCATGTAAGCAGGGAGGAGATTGCCAAGGCCAAGGTCGTGGCACTTCGAGCCCTTGAAGAATACCTGCCAAATCAGGCAGAGTTTGTTGTAGCACAGTCGCAGTTTAAGGAAAGGGCTCGTAAAGAGTTTCCTTGGCTTAGTGACCCCTCTGACAAGAGGGCTAGCATTGCCAAGAAGTTCATCGCCGCCGTTCCCGAAATCAAGAAGTTCCCAGACTACGAGATTTACGCTGCCCAACTTGCTATGGGAATGTCCACGTATCAGGAGCAGAAGAAGTCTGCAAAGACGGGCCAACCAACGGCCAGTCGTGCACCCTATCAGCCGTCCCTGATGTCCTCAGCCCCCAAAGCGTCGGTTAAAATCGACGAAAAGGAAGCCAAGGAAAGTTACAGTCGCTTCAGACAGTCGGGCTCAATCGACGACCTCGCCGCCGTGTTTCGGTCTAAGTTCGTCTAACCCCTAAATACCTACTATCATGGCTTCACTGTTCGAATCCCAATTCCAGAATCAGCGTCCTCTCAAGGGCTCTGACCCACGCACTGGCTCCACCCAAGGTGGTGGCCGCATCGGTATCCGAGAAGAACTCTCGGACCTCATCGCCAACGTCGATGCCAAGGACACCCCAATCTCGTCCATGGCAAAACGCGGTTCCAAGCCTGGAAATACCACGTTCCGCTGGCAGGTTGACCGCAACCCAGACCCTTCGATTGAACTCGGCGTTCTCGATGGTGCTGACGTTGACCCAAGCAATCCGTCGCAGAACCCTGCCTTCAAGCAGTACACCCTCGGCTATCGTGAAGAAGTGGAAAACAACATCCACATGTTCCGCCGTGCCGTCCACGTGTCCAACCTGACGCAGGACATCCTCAACATCGCTGGCGTTCAGGATGAACTCTCCCGCCAGTTGTCCAAGGCCACCATCGACCTCAAGCGTTCGATGGAACTCACGTTTACCTCGGACATCCTTCCCGCCATCGACGATGGTGCCATCCCATACCGCACTCGCTGTCTGACCGCTTGGATTAAGCCCGAACTCCTCGGTGCCTCCACCAACGCCCAGCAGAAGTACGGCATCGGCACTGGCCATGCCACCGCCCGTGACATCCGTGCCATCGGCGAAAACTTCCGCACCCCAGCCTCGTCCATCGTTGGCACCAACGAAACTGTGGACCAGTTGACGGAAAACACTGTTCAGGACGTCATGACCTCGGTCTATGAGCAGACTGGCCAGTTCAAGAACCACGAAGCCGTCGTCGGCACCGCCCTGAAGCGTCAGTTCACCAACCTCGTTTACACGAAGTCTGGTACTGCTGGCCCTTCCTCTGAGTCTGGCATCCGTAACACCCGTGACGCCGCCTCTGACACCATCAAGGCGTCGGTTGACTACTTCGAGGGTGACTTCGGTAAGTTGGCCCTCATTCCGTCGCAGTTCCTGCACGCTGGCGTCAATCCATACACTGTCGTCGATACTGGTGCCTCTGGCCTCTCCTACTCGACCACTGGTCGCTGGGCTGTCATTGATGGCGTCTATTCCATCACCGACCTCGCCAGCAATGGTGCGGCCCTGAATGGTGCCAACAAGAACCTCGTCTGGCTCAAGGACGGCACCACGAACAAGTATGAGCGTGTCGCCTATGGCACTCCCAATGCCGTTCCTGCTCGCTTCCAGACCGAAGCCGAGGCCAAGGCCTACGCCAACCTCCACGCCAACAACGCCAAGTGCAAGGGCTTTATCATCCCTTGGAACATGCTCGAAATCCGCTACGGCGGTAACATCGCTCAGGTTCGAGAACTCACCGAAAACGGCGGCGGTCCTCGTCGCATGATGGAGGCTATGGCGGCCCTCGTCGTCCAGAGCCCTCTGACGTTCGGCATGTTCGACTATCGTGCGAGCACGGCCAACGGCGGACTCCTCTCCTAATAAAGAGGAATGGACGGACTAGAGTCCATCCACGAAGCCATCCCGTCGGAACTTCTCCCGCAAATGCTGGAGGAGTTTCGTACGGGGTGGGCCCTTCGTAAGGTTCAGGCAAAGGCTCATGCCAAATTGCTTGGTAAACTAAACCAAGAAGAGCACAACCATGTCGAAGGACTTGGTGAGATGACCATGCGGATTCCAGTCGAATCGTATCACTACTGGGGCAAACGCCTTGGATATGACTGCTGGAGGGATGCTGGTTTCAGGAAGGAGTTCCTGCGTGACAACCCTGAATGCAGGGTAAACTCAAAAGCGGCCAAGACAACTGTCAGGGTCGAGGGTAACAAGCCCCTCTATGACGCCTATGGCGTCCCAATTTCTTAATGCGTACCATCCCTTTCAGTGAAATCCTGTACTCAGCCCTTCAGATGTGCGGTCTGGACAGGAACCTTACTACCACTGACAGGTTCAATACTGTAAGGGACTTCACCTCTAGGAGGCTCCAGACCATCTGGGAGTCTCAGGACTGGCCAGACCATAGGCGTTACGCCAAATGCGACACCCTGCACGCCGACGGAAGGCGTAAGGCGGTGCTTCCTGAGGGCTTTGCAGGCCAAGTTCTGGCCGTCTGGAACAAGGACCCGCTTGCTTGGACGGCGGTTGAAAAGGACTTCTCGCTCTACAATGGGGACGTTTACCTCGTCAACGACGTCGATGCAGTCGTTTGGGTCGAGTATCGTGTCGATGCCCCAAAATTGTTCGGCACGCACTGGAAGTCGGCAACCACCTACACCAAAGGTGCCCAGTGCTACTACGATACTGGTGCCGCCGACACCATTGAGACTGGTCTTGTGCCGAAGGAAGGCACGCCAAGCATCGGAAATTTCTATGAATACACTGGAGAAACTGCTCAATCGGGCCAAATCCCTCCTATCGGAGTGTGGCAACTGGTTCAAATCCCTAGACTCTTCGGGTCCTACCTCATCCACGGATGCCACGCTGACTATCTCCGTTCGCAAGGCCAAATGGAAGAAGCCCGTGCGGCGGAAGCGGACGCCGCCCAAGCGTTCGACGAAGCCGTTGACCAAGTGTTGCGTCAGCAAGGACAGACCCGCAAAATAAACTTCAGAAACTACTAACATGTCCCACGCCCATCAGCCCCAAAACATTCCTAGCGTAGATGTGACTGTCTTCAATAGCGTCGGCACCAAGATTAAGGTGCTTGATGGCGTTCGAAACAGGCGTGTCTTTGGCATCGTCAACACCTCTGACTCTGACCTCCTCAACTTTTACCTACAGCCCAATGGTGATGGTTCTCCAATCGTGCTCACCCACGAAAAGAACGCCAACAAGCACGACGGCGGTTCGTTCGAACTGAACGGATACAATGGCGAAGTCTGGGTGGACGGCGAAGGGTACGTCTATCACTGCTCCCAGTAATGCCTTTCAAGGGGGACATGCGTCTAGGTGGCCCTCACGACAACGAGGCTCGCCTTAATGGTACATCCGACGGGCCATCCGTGCCCGTCGCAGGGACTTACCTGCGTACCGATAACAACGTCGTAAGGCCCATCGAAGAGGGTGGGGGGTACGCTTCTTACTCTGACGCAACCTCTTCCATTTTCGAGATTCCTAATCAGACTGTGACTGTTCAGGTCAAGGCCGACGGAATCGGAGGAGAGTATTACGACTGGGATACTGCGACGAACGCAGAGTTCATAGCAAGCGGAACTCAGATTTACGTCGGAACTTACTCCTACAGTTACGCCATAAACTTAAACATCAACGAGTATGACTATCAGATAGGAAATGCCACGGCGTGGTATGTCCATGACGGATACGGAGGAGTAATGGGACAGGAAAGCAGTACCTCGTATTATGACGCAGGGACGTTCTTGTTCATGCAGGGTGGAGTGACTTGGATTGATACTTACTACGGAAGCGAGTATCAAATCGGGACCAAGGACGTCAACTACTACACCGACGGGGATGGAGGGTACACGACCAGCGATGGAAACACCTACCCATACAGCGACAACACTGTGGTGGGCGTGAGGAGTGGAAGCGTTGTGAATACGTACGTCGAACCGCTTAATGAGAGTTATCCATCTGGAACTGATGTCTTAGAGGTTTACGTCTACAATGGCCAGTTGACGGACAATGGTGCGGCCATTGGCACTGATTGGTATCCAAGCGGAACCACAATAGCGGAAGGCTATTATTATTACTGGGACGGGGAGGGTGGCTATTACTACAGCGACCCCACGTAATGGCTTTCAGGAACTATCATGGCTCTGACAGGTCTTCGACTGCTCGATTGGCCATGACTGGTGGTGGTCAGGCCGTCAAAAGGCTTGGCCAGCCAGTCGGTGCTGGCGAGCAGGGGCCAGCAGGACCAGCAGGCCCAGCAGGGCAAGACGGAGAGGACGGAATTGACGGCACGAACGGCGTTGACGGGATGGGAACCATCACAATCGGTACGACCACAACCCTGCCAGCAGGCTCTCAGGCTACAGTCGATAACGTCGGAACGCCTCAGGACGCCATTCTCAATTTTGGGATTCCCCAAGGTATGGATGGGCAGGGTGGCGGATACGGAGTTGAAGAAGCCCCGTATGATGGACAGGTTTATGGAAGAAGTAACGGCGGATGGACCCCAGTAACTGGCGGTGGCGGTGGCGGAACCTGCGAATGCCCACCACCAGACTTGACTGGATACATTCAGGACGCTCCTCAGGACGGATACCCATACGTCCGTGTCAATGGAAGTTGGGTGCAACTTTCGAACTACGTAATGACCAATGGCTAAAGAAATCCAACAGGATGGTGACATCAAGTTCGAGGGGTTTGCGTCCTATCCAAACAGTTGCACCTTCTCTGGTGACTCTGGCCTGCTTGAGTACTCCGAGAACATGGAACTGATTGCTGGCAAGGCCACGCCTAGGCTTGGTTACATGCTGGCTGGCACGGCCTCGGCACCAGTGACTTACGCCTGCACGGCACAATCCAGCAACGGAGATAGCATCCTTCTCTGGGGAGCGAACCAACGTTTTAATTGCCAAAGCGGAACGTTCACTTCGGTCAATCTGGCGGCAAAGCAAAAAGCCCGTGGTCAAGGCTATCAGGACGCATTGACGATGGAGACTTCCGACACGGACTTCATCAGCGGGGCCAACATCGTCGAACGGCTGGTTACGGCAAAAGGGGATAAATTGAAGTTTTCCCTCTACACTGGCGTTGCTCCATATGAGCCAGATTCCGCCTATTTAGTTCAGGGTACCTACGACTCCATTCAGGCCGTTATCCCAGACATGAACTCCCTCACTGTTTTAGGCAAAAGGAGCGTCTATCAGGTGCAGGCTGGCCTCGGGCGTCAGGCAAACATCGACAGGAAGCCAGAACAGGCCGTCTTCCATAAGATTAACAAACTCTCCGAGAACGATGGCGTCGTAGGGCCAGACGCATGGGCTCACTTAGGCGGAAACATCTCCTTCTTGGACCATGACGGAATCAAGGTTTTCAGCGAAGGTAAGTTCGGAGAGGGCATTCCTCCGATTTCTGACACCATCCTTGATGTCATTAGGAACATCACACCAGAGAAACTGGCTGAAGTTTCTGCGGTTGGATTAAAAACGAGAGCCTACTACGCCATGCACCTTGGCTCGCCGTACAACAAAAGCGTCGTTTTGGTTCTGAATAGCAATAACAAGGGCATTTTTGAGTCCTTGCACGTTTACCCAGAAAGCATCGACATCCTCACCATAGCCAGAAAAGACGGAATTCCACGTGTCTGGGGCGTAAACAAGGCAAGCGGACGAATTTACCTTCTCGAAGAGTCCAGCACTGACAACGGGACTCCTATCGTAGCAAAGATTAGGAGCAGGAACTACCTATTCGCTACTCACGGAGAAAAGCGTTTTGAAAACTGCTACGCATACCTAGACACCATGGGGGATGCGTCGGTTGAATTTTACTTCATCTCGACCAACCCTGATGGAAGATGGCTACTAGATAAGTTCAGCGGGAACCTCGGCACGGCGGTTAGGCGTGCTTTGGCCAACAAAAAGTCTATGTTGGGAAAGTTGGAAATAGTCGTAAAATCTGGAAGGCCTGAAATCATGAGCATCGGAGTCGAAGCCTCCACTGTTGGTCGCTCAATCTTCTCTTCATTCTGATGCCTGACCCAAATCCAGAACTTTACCCACCATACGCAAATCAGACGTATGTAAAGGTTCACGACATGAACACTTACGGAATGACTGTAAGTGGTTATTTCGTAGGCACTCAATCTCGGTGGGTGGCAGTAAATGGCGTCTGGACTGACGAATACGTTTCTGGGCCAGACTACACCACTACTGGCAAGTACATGGTGATGGACGGACTCCTTGGCATGGTTTGGGTAAGGGATACAACCACTCCGTACGTCAAATCCTCTGGAGGTGCTGGCGTCCCTCTTGCTTTTGACAGCATGGCTAAGGCTCAGGCCGCAATCGCAAACCTTCCAGCCGCAAGTTCTGCTAAGTACTCTTTCTGGGGAAGGAATCCACGATTTGAAATGGCTCAGGCGTTGGACGCCTACAAGCAAAACGCAGAAGAGTTTGCACTGGTTGATGCACAGATTACGGCTGGCCTAACGGCTAGGAATGTCACAAATGCCAACTCGATTTACAACTACGTCGCAGGAAAGGTAATCAATCAGGATTCCAACCAGCAATACGTGCTTGGACTTTCTGCGGCCTCGGGTGGCGGTCAGAATACTACTTATTTGGCCAATTCCTTGTCGGCTATCCAACTGCAAAGCATCGCCGAAAACGCCTTCAAGGAGGCCTCCTCTACTCCGATTGTCACTCCATTTGAGTCTCCGCTTATCGCTGAGGCACACTCTCAGGCAGTCGAAGCCAAGAACGCTGGAGAAATCCGTGACCAGCAAATCAGGCAATCTCTGTCGTCTGCACAGGGCGTTACGGACGCACTCAGGTCTACGTCCGCCGCAGAGCCAGATTACGCATCCATTATCATCGGTGCCTACGGACAACTCGGTGCCGCCAAACAGACTTAATTATGCAATACAATTACCTAGGAGGCGGTCAGGAAAGCGGAAGGTCTTCCGTCGGTCAGGCCTTGGGCCAGACATACTCACCGCTGGAAAACATGCAGAAGATGAGCCAAGAGTTCGCCCAGCAAGGCCTGAGCAACGCTGGTGCGATGAGGCGTCAGATGGTGTCGTCTGGGGGACAGATGTCAGAAAACCAGACGGCAAGGAACGAGCAACGCAGGGTTGCCTCTGAAGAGCAAAGGGCGAAACGAAGGCAACAACTTGCCTACTTAGGCGAACTCATCAACGAGCAGGAAATGCTTGCTGACGCCGCCTTGGACAGCAACGACCCAGAACAGATTAGGCGTGTTCCAGAAGTCCTCAGGAACGTCGCAAGGATGAAGGGCATGCTCCAGCAGGGAGTCAATTACGACACGCTTGAGGGAATTCTGAAGAGGAATACGGAAACCGAGTCCCTCGAAGCGAATACCGCTGGAAATCGTGGTGCACTCAGGGCTCCAGAACAGAAGGAAAAGCCACAGCAGAAGCCTGCTGGCACTCAGGCAAAGACTGAACAGAAAAAGGAAGAGGGAACCAGAAAGGTCGCCTCTGCCAGAAAACAAATTTCAATAGACTAAAATGGCAAAAAATCCACGTGCATCATCTAGGAGCAGAACCTCTTCTCGCTCAAGGAAGCCAAGAACGGCTGGCGGAGGAAAACCGCCTAATGGCGGTGGCGGAAGTGGAACTCCCGCACCGAATCCAGCACCAGCCCCAGTCGCACCAGTTGCGAGTGGTGAGATGCCAAGTTGGATGCAGAAAGGCCTTATGTTGGGCACTGTTGGTACGATTGCATACAATAAGGGAAAATCGGAAGGAATCGAATCTTCTGGCGGAGGATGGTCAGCACCTGCCACCACTCCAGAAAACACGGCAATCAATCCAGATGACGTAAAGGCAAACGCCAAACAGGAGGACAAAAAGCCTGAGGATAAGCCAAATTCTGCCACACCTGCTGGAAGTCCTAGCACTGGCTCTAGCACCAAAACCCCTGTAGCAGAAACCAACAGCGTTGGTGCCAACGCAATCACCCCAGAAGAAGTTAAGCAAAACCTTGAGATGGACCCAAATTCCTCTGGAAAGCCTTGGGGCGAAAGGTCTGGAGGTGCTTACAGGGACGCTACTGGAAGGATGGTCACGGATAATCCAATCGCTAGGGCACAGCAGGCCTACCTGAATCAGTATGGCATGCCTACGGCACGCCAGCGTGACATGGACCTTAATGCCCAGTTGTCCGACAGGAATAGCCCACTTTATCAGGCTTACGACAGGATGAGTGGCGGTTCGTTGACCAAGCAGAGGGAGTGGGAAGCGGACAAGGAAAGGCGAGCCGCCCCGCAAAAACTTTTAGAGGGAATTACTCCAGAACAGCAAAAGATTTTGGCTAAGTTTCAGGCAACTGGAGAAGGTCCAGACCCTAAGTACAAGATGCCAGAGGCAGACTACAGGACCACGCCAACGCAGGTCGCCCAGCCAGCAACAACCAACCCAAGCGGAGTAGTTGCTCTTAATGGCGTTGACCCTTCTCAGTTTACGCTTGGTGGAGGCGGTGGTGCTAACCTTGCCCCGCAAGGCGGAACCATCGCAACGCAGGTTCAGAATCAGGCGTCAACGGAATCCCCAGTGGCAACCTCCAGTGAAACGGACTCGGAAGGGAATCCGATTGCCGTTTTGGATGAAAATGACCCTTGGGTTCAGGCCCAGATTGCCGACGCAGAAGCGGAGCAAGAGCGTCTAGATTCCATGAACGTAAATCCCCAAGAAGATAGGGCGTACCAACGGCAGGACCTGAGGGACAGGTCGTTTACTCAGGCCTCTGTTGATAACCTTTCTTCGCTGTCTCAGTTTGCCGACGAAGCATGGAGGGTTAAGTCGTCCGCAGGTGCTTATGGTCTTGGGAAAACTTTGCTAGGTAAGGGCAATCTATCTGGCTTCAGGGATACGCTTTACGCTATTAATCCAACAAAGGCTTCGTACATTCCTCAGTTTGTCGCAAACGCAACGCCACAGCCAGTCGCAAATGCGGTAAACAGTCTACTAGGCAGGAACGTCACGAAAGATGCCACCGCCGCTGGAGCAAAAGCCTTAAAGAATCCGAGTGTCGGACAAATCGCAAAAGCAAACAAAGTGAACACGTTCTTTGCTGGACTCAATGCTGCTGGTGGCCTTGCCGCCGCTTACAATGAATTCACTGGAGATAACTACGACCCATACGCACTTGTCGGAATGGGCGGAACTAAATTTGGCGAAAACTCTGGCCAAAAGGGTAAGCGTGCGAACGCCCATCAGTGGGCTGGGAAAGAAGGCTCCCGATACATTGGTGCCGCCGAGGCGATGCTTAACAACCTGTCAGTAGGCGGTTACGACGCTATGAGGGCTAACATGTGGGGCGGAGATGACTACATCGCACAGCGTGGTGGCGTCGTTGACGCTGACCCTCTTGGTGCTGGCTCTCTCGGAGAAAGCCTAGGTGATAAGTTCTGGGGATGGCTTGACGGGGTTAGGAATCCGAAGAGCAATGCAGTAAAGGCACATGAAGCACAAAGGAGGAAAGAGTTCCTAGCCCGACAAGTTAAGGCCAACGCTGGCCAACCAAACACGTAAATTTATGGCTAAAAATCCAAGAAGGGGCGGGAAGCCCTCAAAGAAACCTAAAAAGAACCTAAGGCCAAAGCCAAGGCAAACTGGTAGTTCCAACCAATCTGCGGGTGGCCCCGCCCAGACTGCCCCAGCCCAGACCATTCCAGCACCCAATCCGCTTTCCATGGGGGAAAGGGGAAGGCTTCTCGGGCGAGAACTCGGCCAGAAGGGCGGAGAGTGGGGAAGAATGGCTGGTTCCGCAGGCGTATCCGCACCTCTCGGATTCGCAGAGGGAGTTGGCCAGTCGATTGGCGGAGCAGTTGCTGGAAACCTTGGCTCTATGCTCGGCGGAGGTGCCGCCAAATACGGAACGCTTTACTACGCCTTGGACAAACTTTACCCACTCGCTGAGTCTGGATGGAATAGGATGACGGAATCTGCCGAAAAGAAAGAAGTTCGTATCAAGACAGAACAGCAGAAGAAGTACGAGAAGAAGGTTTCTGACGCAATCATGGGAAGCCGAACTGACGGATTTACGATTGATGACCTTGATACCGCCGACAAGTCTCAGGACGCAGGCTGGCGTGAAGCAATTGACGGGATGAAAGACGACGAGTATGAAAAACTCGCCTCTGATTCCATTAAGGCGAACGACCCAAACATGATTTGGAACGCAGTCGTTAGAAAGGCTCAGGCCGCTGGCAAGAAGGTCAATGCGTCCAAGCCACTTTACCTACCCAACACTTTCACCAAGGGCGGCAAAACCTACGCCTATGCCCTAGACGCCAGCGAGCGTGACGACAATAACAGGCCGAAGGTAAAGTTTGTGCCAATTGAAATTGGAAAGAGGCCATTTGAGCCAGAATCCAAATGATTGACGAAGAATACCAGCAAGAGCCATCGGACCAGCAAGAGCCAGATTATGGCTCCGACATGGCCAGTATGGTAAGACAGCAGTCCATGGCACCGACTGGCTTCGACCAGATGACCGAGGCACAGCAAAACGTATCCATGGGGTTCAGTCCGTGGGCACACGTCGGCAAGAACTCGCAGACACAGCAACTACGACAGGCTAGGTCTAGGGTTTCTATGATGCCACAGCAGGAGCAAAAGGCTCCAGACCCTAGGATGAAAGACGCACAGTTCTACGCTGGCCTTGGAGACTACGGAGCCGCCGAAGCCCTTATGAAGAGCAAGGGCGGTGCCATCTTCCAGATGGACGAGGCCATGGAGTTGGATGACGTCGATGAGCAGGGCAAAGTCATCAAGAGAAAATTTACTTTCGGCCCAAAGGGTATTTACAACTACAAAGGAATGTCCGTCCCAGCCCACATGATGGCTAGGAAGGCTGGCGTCGGCTCCATCCCGTTCAAGGGTGGCGACGAGGCGGCTAGGAACTACAGGGGAACCCTGTCCAAGTTGTCCAAGATGAACAGGGAACTGGCCCAACTGGAGTCCCTGTATCGAAAGAATACATACCTAAGCAGCCTAGACCCATCCGAAGACGCCGCCATGGCTAGGATGCTGGAATCCAGCATCAAGACAGACTACCTAGCCCTCATGAAAGACATGAAGGGCATGGGGGGCTCCGTGTCCGACAATGACATGGCTATCGCTTCCCACATGGTGCCCCAGAGGGCGTCGTCTGCGATTACTAGGCTTGGTGGAAACGAACTTGCTATCCTCAGAAACGTAAGGGAAAGTGCGATGCGTAAAGCGATGGAGGTAGGCGAAGCCAATGGACTGATGCTCATTGACTCCACGCCGAAGGCCAAAGCCAACTCATACTTCCAAAAAGGCGTAATCGACACCCAGCCCCAATGATTAACGAACAGGATGGCCCCAACGAACCAGAGCAGATTGACCCAGCACTGATTGACCAAGCGGTTAATGAGGCTAGGACCGAAGGCCTAAGGCTTTCCTACAATCTCACCCCAGAGGAGCAGGGGATTTCTGATGGCGTCGAGGGCGGGAATGAGCCAACTCCAGATGAAGTCTGGGAGTACTTTGCGGCCAACAGGACAAAGACCTTTGATAAGACGACTCCAGAGGGCAGAAGGCTCTACGAACTGTTCAGGATAGCCAATAAGGACCGAAATAATTTCACGATGGAAGCCGTCAAGCAGATGGCAAACATCGTAGCAAAGGTCCCGTTTGACATCGCCAGTGGTATTGCAAGGAATCCGTCGAAGGTCCCCCTCTCCATGGTCGATGGCATGGCGAGGGATGTGCGTGACCTTTATGGAATCCTTGCACAGTCCGAAGACCCAGATTCTTTTCTTTTCAGGTTCAAGGACTACATCAAAGGCACTGGAACTGTCGAAGACCAAATTGACCAGTTCAATGAGGCTAGGTGGTTCAATAATCGTTCCGCTGAACTTGAGGAAGGGAAAACAACTGTCCTAGAAGACTGGGTTCCAGAAGACTATAAGGGCTTCGTAAAGAACCTCATTGACCCTAAACTTGCGAATGCACTTTCCTACATCGGACTAGAAACCCCGCACCTGCTACTTAGCCCACTAAGGAACACTGGAAAGAGGGCAATCAGGGACTCCGTAAAGTCCTACAAGGGCAAGGTGATGGGAGAGGTTGCACAACAGGAACTGGTAGCCTCCGCCACGGAAGCCCTAGGTTCAATGACCTCCGCTTGGAGGGACAACTACGACACAGTTGCAAAACGCATGAAGGAGTTTTCCATGCGTGTGACTGGTTCCACTATTGCTGGAACCGCCGATGTCGTCGCAAAGCCTTTCTCGTATGTCCAACAAAAGATTGCCCAAGGTTCAACTGCCATCGCAGAAACCGCTGGCTCGAACCCAACTGTCCTCCGCAACGCCGCCCAAACTGCTCTTGCAGACGCTGGCGAAAGGGCAATCGGCGAAGGGCTCACCCTTTCGCCCATTCGTTCAACGATTTTCTCGCTTGGTGTAAAGCCAATCGCCGAGTACGCCAGCGTTCTCGGAAATGAAATCGTGGATTACGCCAACGGCGTAGTGCAGGTTAAGTCCCAAAACATGGGCATGGGCATGCTTGAACGGCTTGCCACCAAGAATGGTAGCAGGGTTCCGATGAGTGCCGAGGCACTCGCCGTAGCCAAGTTCACCAATGTCGTAGTCGGGTGGCCTGCGTCCATGGCCGTGCCAGTCCTGAAGAGGGCTGTCGGCGACGCCGCCTTCATGGGAACCCTCGGATACCTTTCCGCACGTGGTGCGGGTGCGGCCAGCGGTGTCGGCATCGGCTTTGCTTGGGGTGGCCTTTCTGGAAGCCTCAGGCACGTTCATAACGTTTACAGCCAGAGTCAGGGGCATCTCTACATGATTGAGAACTTCGATAGTTCTCAGATTAACATGATTGATGCCAAGAGCCCAGACAACGCACGCAACATCAGGGCTACGCTTAAGGCGGTTGACGCCATGGGCGACAACAGGATTAGTGCCACTGTCAGGGCTGTCTTCTCACAGTCTTTCACCGCTGACCCAGAGTTCCAGTACAGGTTTGGAACTAGGGCTGAACTCATCAAGGAGTTCGGACCACAGGAAGTGATTACAAAGATGGCTGAGAACGGCCTAGGCTCAGAACTTGAGGTAGAAAAGAATGGCGGAAAGATGCGTATTCAGTGGGTCAACTCCAGTCATGCGACGCCTGAAACGATTGCACACGAACTGGCACACGGGCACCTTAACAACATCTTTAAGCACGATGCGGATTCCGTAGAAATCGTAAGGCAGTTCTT
>Ga0222712_10000559_pt1 | contig 48529 bp, 32 predicted proteins | sample C33_657DmetaG_FD_165043 | JGI IMG/M metagenome (GOLD analysis project Ga0222712, IMG submission 165043) | Estuarine water microbial communities from San Francisco Bay, California, United States - C33_657D | ecosystem: Environmental > Aquatic > Marine > Unclassified | place: USA: California... | reverse complement strand
AGCATCTACAGTTAGTGCTGTAGTTCCGTTGGTTTGAAGTGCTAGAATACCTGTAGTGTCAGCAGAAAATTTCAAGCCCGTTGAGCCTGATATTACTCCATTATCTCCATTGATTGTTTGTGCCATAGTGTATTTAGCTGTAGTTTATTGGTTTATTGGGGCTTGGGATAGCGGTCCTTAATTTCTTTAATTTTTTCCATCATCTCTTCTGAAAACAGCCCAGCATGATATAAATCATCTAATTGATCACCGATTGAAGGATATTCGAATTGTCTTTTTAATTTGTACAAATTCTTAGTAGATTCTTCTTCAAGTTCTGCTAGTTTATCAATAATTTCTTCTTCTGTTGGTTTTGTCTGAATTTGATCGTACCACTGTAGAGTAGAATAATCGTTAGCAACAATGCTAAAAGTTGCTTCTGGTCGTAGTTTTAAAATTGCATCAGAGTAATTAATCATAGTCATCCTCAATAGTATATCACACAGACACCACCACCGCCACCGGCACTGGTATATTGAGCACTGCTGTTAACATAATTTCCGCCAACTGCAAAATGACTCCAATTATTATATCCGTCGTAGGTCTTTGGTAAATCTTGATCGTCATACATTGCTGGTCTATCACCGTAGGCACAGAATGTCGCACCGTACAAGGATAAACTAGTATTTACATATCCAGAACCACCACCTGCTCCAGACATAGAGTTTGATTCATAATAGCCACCACCACCACCACCAAAATATCCGCCACCACCGCCACCACCGTAACCACCGTTAGGCCCATATCCACCAGTTAGTGCTGAACCGGCTGTTACTGTTCCGCTTTGTGTAAGTCCTGCTGCTCCGCCTGCTGATTGTGTACCGCCACCGCCGCCTGATGTATAACGACCGTCAAATGATGATGCTCCGTTTTGTCCTGTGACACCGCCACCGCCGCCACCCCAGTTACCTTGGAAAAATCTAGAAGTGCCACCACCGCCACCACCGCCTGCTATTAAAATAGCATTTGCCTGACTGATAGTATTAGTGTTAAAAAATCCAGTATAGCCACCACCACCGCCACTATATCGATTATCACTGTTAGTTTGGAATCCACCACCACCACCGTAGTTAGTAGTTGTGCCGCCGGCATAGTTTGTTTGACCGCCTTGGCCTACAACTATATAGAATATCTGTCCAGGAGTACAAGGTACAATTCCCAGAGTATGGCCGCCGCCGCCTCTTGATCCGTGAACCCAGCCACCAGTGTTTCCACCACCACCGCCTGCGCCCCAGAGTTTTACCAATATTGATGTAACCCCTGCTGGCACAGTCCAAGACTGTAGAGCTCCAGTACAGCTGAATGTTACTCTAGCTTTACCCGACGGGGAAGTCAGCATTGGTTGAATAGGCATGGGCATACTGCCGTATTGTAGACCTATGTTGCCAACAACTGCTAGTTTATTTGTTGGCGACGATGTGCCAATACCTAAATTGCCGCTGGTAGTAACAACCACGTTAGTTGAGCCGTTGTACTGAATGTTTAGTGCGCTTGCACCATTGTCATTCCATAACTTCCAAATATTGCCACTGTTGTTGTTAATGTTAAATGTGGCGTTGTCAGCAGCAGTGCCTTTGATCTCTAGTCTTGCACCAGGCGTAGTTGTACCAATGCCGATGTTTTGTGGTACGTTTAGACTTTGGGCACCAGTAGTGTCACCTGTGTAGGTTAATCCGTTAGTTCCATCTAATATTATTGCCATAGATTATCCTTTTGGATACTTATCTTTAATTGTTTGTATTGAGGCTCGCCATCCATCATAACCAACATGATATAGTAAATCTAGTTGATCAACTATAGATGGATATGCAGCAGCTCGTTGTTGTGCATAGGTTAACGCATATTCTGCCGGAGGCTCGTATTTAGATGTAATTGCTAACTCTAATAGTTCAGCTAGCTCACTTTCGTCATTGGCCACTACGCAGTGAAAAGACTCAGCGTTACCTTCTATTTCTGTGGTAACAATATACATTTTGTTACCTATTAGTTCATGTGTGAATTCTCTGCTCATGTTCTTCCTTATGCGTTAGTTCTAGTACGTACTATAAACATACCAACTGTAACAGCAGCAGCAGTATTGTTAGTCCAACGATACCCGTTATTAGCGGGAACATAGGTCATAGTTCCTACAGCTCCAATTACTGATGAGACAGCTACTACACTGCCGCCGCCACAGAGATATATAGTTATTCCGCCTGTTGTAAAACTATTAACCATAACCATACCTGAAAAAGGAATCGTAGTTGAACCAACGTCGATAGTTCCAGATGCCGCTACTGATATTGCCGCAGGGGTTGTGTCAACGTGAAAACTACTAGCGTAAGCATTGCTATATTGAACGGTTCCAACGTTAGTAATTCTTAATTTTTCACTTGGTGCATTATTAGTTGCAGTAGATGTTGAGAATGTTAATATACCTGTTGGATACTGTCCATTTACTCTTGCACCATGAATTGCGGAAATAATCGCTGATGAAAAATGATTAGTATTTGCACCAGTAATTGCGGCAAAATTTATTTGAGAAACATTGTTGGTTGTAGTGTCAAGATTACTGATAGTTAAAGAAGCAGCACTACCAATATTACTGGTACTAGTATCTGATCGTGCTACGACAAGAGGTCTATTAACTGCTACAGCATCGTAGACGTTCATCACTGAGGTATTAATACCTACATTACCGCTGGAGTCAATACGCACACGTTCTGTTCCGGCGCCGTATACTCCATTATACCAACGGAAAGTTCCATCGCCTTCAGATCCTATATGCCAGTTTTGTGATGCGGTCGCAGATTGACCAAACTGTGCAAGTGCGTAACCGCTTGAAGTAGATGCTGCTATTCGAAACGGCAATCCACTACTAACTACATCAAGTTTAGCACCTGTCGAGGTCACCCCTACTCCCACATTACCGCCACTTGGTTGTAGCAGTAAGTCATAGGCGGTGGCAGTGGCGTCTGTTCGTTGCACCTGCATCCAAGCACTACCGCTGCCTTGAACACCCATTAATATACCATAGTTAGTATCACTATTACTGATAAAAGCAGTGCCGCTGGCAGTACCTAGTGTGGGGACAGGTTGTAGACTTGTACCAGTTGCTTGAAATCTTGTTTTTGGACTATTGGTACCAATTCCCAAATTTTGAGGCACTGTGAAATTTACAGATGATGCTGTGTCACCTGTGTAGGTTAATCCATTAGTGCCATCGAGTATTAGTGCCATATTTTACCTTGTAAATACCAATTTGATATTGTATTTATTCTAGGTAAAATATATATTTTTTGCTAAAAATTCACAGTGTGAGGGCATTTTTTCAATAGCTGACATAACTGCTTGCCGATGCTCTTCCCACGTTCTTAAAGATTTTAGGCTGTAACCTGGTATTTCTAAGTATTTTATATCTAAATAATCTGCATGTGCAGCATCAATAGGATTAACACCCATGCCTGCAGCAATATAGATAATTCCGCTCATGCCTTGATGACTAAAATTCCTAGTTCTATGCAGTCTAAAAGCTAGGTCGTGATATGAATTTTGTACCGTAGGTTTAAATTGATTCATATCTAAAGAATATGTAGTTCCGCCGGTGACTGCACGCCAGTAGGCTGTGTCATTTCTACGGCTAAAAGCATAGTGCTGGCTGATAAATTCTTTAAATCCAATAACTTGATCATAGAGCGCATAGTTAAACATGTCAACATCAAATTGTGTCACATGACCGTCTCGCATGTCTAACGCAGCAACAAGTTTAACAATAGCTTCATGTGTTAGCATTAGGCCTGTAGATTCTAGTGGTTCAATAAAACCATTGGATAATCCTACGGCCACTACATTCTTTTCCCATGCTCGTTCATGTACCCCATGTTTAATTTTAATATGTCTAAATTCAGCAGCTTCTGCTCTTGCAGCATCGGCCACTATCATTCTATTAGATTTCAAATGTTGACGAAACTGCTCTTCTGCTTGTTCAGGAGTAGCAAAACGGCTGCTGTAGACATAGCCTGTGCCTATTCTATCCCATAGGGGAATATTCCACACCCAGCCACATTCTATAGCTGTACAACTGGTTACAGATGTCAATTCTTGATCCTTATCTATATAAGGTATAATTGTAGCAATGGCGCTGTCGTTTAGTAGAGTGTTACTAAAAGACTGAAAAGGAACTTTTAGTGTTTGTTCTAAAAGTAATGATTTAAATCCTGTGCAGTCAACAAACAAATCAGCTGAAATAGCTCCGTTATTTTCTGTAACAACCTCACTGACACTTTGATCGTCTCGTTGTCTAATGTCTATTATCGTGTCTACTATGTGTGTCATACCAGACGGCAAACAAATTTTATCTCGTAAAAATATGCCAAACAATGCAGCGTCCATATGGTAAGCAGTGTCAAAGAAAAAATTAAAACCTCTAAGTTCGCCGTGTTCATTCTTAGTCATCTTATTGGCATTGGTCATTAACACACTATCGTGAAAAAACTCTGCAAAATGACTAGGGGGTATAGTCTTATCTCTGGCTCTGGCCAAGAACCACTCCATGATACCTCTTGGCTTATCAGTCATATCAAAGTTGCCAAACGGATAGTGGAATACGTGCGGTTCATCGCCGGGTGTTTCTCTAAAGTCTATGAATTTAATTGATGTTTTGTAGGTTGCACTACAATGTTGCATCCAATCTTCGTCTTTTAATCCTAGTAAATGTAGATATTGATTGATATGGCCAATGGTGCTTTCCCCTACACCAATGGTAGGGATGCTGGGACTTTCTACCAGCGTAAGTTTAATGTGGGGTAGCTGTCGTGCTATGGCTGCTGCGGTCATCCATCCGCTGGATCCTCCACCTACAATACAAATTGATTTGACGTTGTGATACATATTAGGTCCAATTAACTGTCATTACCAGTCGTCGCCTATTTTTGTAAGGATTAGTGCTAGAGTGAAAGTGCTTGCCGTCAAATATGCATACAGATCCTTTACGTGGAGGACTGGTCGTAGCAACTGTAAACTCAGTCTGATCAACATATTTTTTTATAATATCATGATCTTTTTCTATGCCTACATCATCTAGTGTTTGATTGTATACTACAGTATCTCCATCACTGTTGTTAATATAATAACAAGCAGTGTAATGAGGATATAAAAAATCCACATGCGGAGTACTAGGTTTAGGTTGCGTATTTTCTTGTAATAAAAATCCTATGCGTATGCGTAGTAATTTTTCTATGGCGACTCCACCAGCATCTGCTATTTGATATACAGCAGGTTTAATAAAAGGATACCAATCACTCATTGGTTTTCCGTGATCAAAAATTACACTGACCAAGCCCGGATTATTAGTAGATCCGTCATAGGTAACATCGTCAAGATATAACCAAGGATATTCAGGCCTCATAACATCATCTTCTATGGCAGTTGCATATGAAGGAGTTAATAAATTATCAACTATCTTAATCATTGTGCAACTTTTCTTAGTTGCAGTGCCGAATCAACTTCTTCTGTGCCAAATGTTCGCTCACATTCATGGCAATCCCAGCATTGATTTCTACAACTGGTTAATAATTTTTCTAATCGTTTACCTGGCTCTGTTGACCATATACCTTTATAGCCAGTATAAGTTGTGCGATAATCTTCTTTGGTATGTCTAGTATCAATCCATCCAGGAATCCAACTATGTATAGGTGCTAAGTTATTTTTTATAATATCATCATAGTTGTCTGCGTAAATTGTTTGACCAATTTTTGATATAGGCTGTATAAATTTTTCTTGTTCATTGTAGTACCATACTGCTTTAAAATGTTCTGCATCTTTTGCGTCAAATACTGGAACTGTTAGCCTACCTGAAAATTTAAATATGTCTACTAGATCTAAAAATTTTAACATAGTATCTGTGTCATTTGCAACAATATCAACACCTGCTCTAGGTAGCTGTTTAAATGCATTAGATCCGCGCCATCCATTACAGGTTAAATTAGCAGGACCACTAAAATACTCAGTGCTGATAATTTCTCCAACAGCATCATGCTCTTTCTTAAAAGGACAACTATAGATACAAGATTCTTTTACTAATAAACTAGTTAATAATTTTTTACGTGGATTTTTACTGTTAAGATAGTTTTGAGCTTTGCGAATACGTTTAAGTTCTTTGATATTTCTGTTAAGACTTCTGTCTAACAAAATTGTATTATAACCAAGATATGCATAGTCAATAAACTGTTGTGCATCAGATACAATTTGATTCACTGTGCTTTTCCATCGCATATCAGGGCAGCGTTCTTGTAGTTCTCCTGTTCGAAGAATGTGCTGTGAACTCATAGTACAACTACGTAGTCCTCTATCATAGTAACTGCCAATCCATTCAACAAATTGATGTCTAATTTCGTGATTAAAAATTACTTCGTGAGGAACTTCTATGGTATTAAATGTTAGGCTTATTTCAACACCAGTTTCTTCTTGTAGTTTAAATAGGCTGTCAATTTGTGCATCACTGGCTTCGACTCCCATAGGGTTTCCGCAGCGTCGTTCTTGACCATCAAATGTGTAATAAAAATATTTGCCAAAGTAGATGTCGTGAATATTGTCTAAAAATGCAGGGTCAGCATTTTTAAAAATAGTGTAGTAAACGTTGTCAAACTCGTTTTGGAATCTATCGTAGTGGGCTATTGAAAATCTTTTTGAAAATTTTGTCATATAATTGAGTATTAGGTATACTAATTATCGATCATTGATTGCCCTCAGCTAGCTTCTGGTTCCATGCTAGTACAGCCGCAGGATCATCTTTTGGTATGTTGGCTTTAACTGTGGCTACATGTGTGGCCCAAGGCCCGTCGGGACTAACTGTGCCAGTTGCTTGTAATTCTTTGAACAGCATGTCTAACTGTTCCCCAGGTGATTTATAGGCAATCACTCTGGCTACTTTGTAGGCATTTTCAGCAAAGCCCGGACTTGTTAATATATCAAAAGGTGTAAATTCTCCAGTCTCAACATTATGAGTATGTAATGTAGTTGTATCATCTGGACAATCGATCCATGATAAATCTGCTGAAACTTCAAATTCATTTCCAGGATCTACTACCTCACATACTCTACCTGGTTCTAAACTGTTTATCAATGCTCGTTTCATTACTTGTACTCCCAAATTATTACTGCACCATCTTCGCCTTGGCCACCGGCTGCACTACCATCGTCTGTTCTATTGCCTGCACCGCCTGATCCTGGCGCACCATTTCCATTCTTTCCTGTGGCGTTGGCTCTATTTGCGCCTGCACCCCCACCAAAATAACTTTCGCCACCACGTGCCACCGCACCATTACCTACACTGTTAGTATGCCCAGTACCAGTGCCGCCATATAGGTTAATATTACCGCCACTACCTACACCACCGTGGCCACCAGTGTGATTATAATTTCTGTTACTGCCGAAACCGCCTGTGGCTGTTATGTAAGATCCAAAACTACTAGTTCCACCACCAGTGGATAAACCGCCAGTAGTTCCTACATAGGCTGTACCTGCACCTCCAGCTCCCACTGTAACTGCTACACTGGTAACACTGGTAACGTCAATTAATCTTTCTGCGAAACCTCCAGCACCACCGCTTTCACAGTAGCCACTAGCACCACCGCCACCACCCACTGCTCTTACCAAGATACTGGTACAACCAACAGGTTTATTCCATGTGTAAGATCCTGCAACAGTATATGATGAAATAGACAACAACTTACCTTTGTCAAGTTGATCTTCATATCGAGAAGTCTGCGTAGTACCATCGTTAAATGTAATACCAGTTGATCCTAGTGTAATTGCCATTTTTACTTCCTGTTATTTATAAGCATATACTACGACAATCCCAGGTTCACCAAGACGGCCAGTAGTATCACCGTTGCCATCATCTGTTCTTGCTCCTGGACCGCCTGATCCTGGAGCTCCATTAAGTAATTTAGTATTAATTAAGTCTCTGCGAACAGTTGTACTACTTCCATAGAAACTTGTGCCGCCACGCCCAATAATTCCACTGCCTGCTGCATTACTATGTCCTGTACCGCCTCCGCCATACAAGTTAATATCGCCGCCGGATCCTAATCCGCCGACGCCGCCGGTGTGTGCAAACTGAGTATTAGTTCCGCTGCCACCTGTAGCAGTTGCATAAGAACCAAAACTGCTAGTACCGCCTGAGCCTGCGGCTGCATAATAGGTAACACAAGTACCGCCAGCTCCTACTGTAACTGACACCGAGCTGACATTAGTAACATCAACAATCTTTTCACTATACCCGCCTGCGCCACCTGATTCTGCGTAGCCTGCAGCGCCACCGCCGCCGCCTATAACTCTGACATGTGCTCTAGTACACCCTACAGGTTTAGTCCAAGTAAACGTACCCGCGGTACTGTACACTGAAGTACTCAATAGTGTCCCAGAATCAGTAGTGGTATCAAAATTTAATCTTTGAACAGTACCGTCGTTATAGGTGATAGCATCTTCATACTGTACGGCTGCTCCCTTATAGGTCGGTGCTCCTGCATTATAACACTGCGTTACTTCAGTGTCTGATAGTGCGCGGTTATAGATGGCGATAGAACCAAGGTCTCCCCAGTATTGGCTAGCAACAGAAGCGTTCGATTGATCGCCGCCGTTATATGCACCAATGCTACAAATGCCACGTTTAAAACTACCATTGATATTAGTTGAAGATCCTAATATACTTGCTGGAGAATTGTTTAAGGTAATTGTATAATAAGGACTATATCTATAAAATCTATAGACCAACATGTTCCATGTGCCAGTATTATATCCAGGTATGCTAGTTTGTAAATAGCCGCTGTCAATATAGCCGCCACCATTGGTATTATCATACATGCCCATGCCGTAGCCCGTTGACCCTGGACCTCCTACAATTATTTGATGGTCGCCACCAGTGGATAAACTTCTTAATAGTGTTTTCCACGTAACTGTATTGTTAAGAAGTCTAGTCCAAGCAACTACTGTAGCTTCAGTGTAAGGATAACTACCCACAGGCATGTCTGCGCCAGAAGATCTTTTAGCACATCCGAAAGATCCGCCAAAGTCCATGTATTTGATTGCAGTTGAACTATTATAGGCTGTGGCCAGTATGGTAAAATGATTTGCGTTGCCGCTGACATCAAACCAAGTGGTTCCTGATCCAGGGTAACTAGATGTATTATTGGCGTCTAACCATAAGACTAGATCTTTTCTAGGTATCGTCAGTGCTTGTTGACCGAGTGTTACTGCCATGTGTGCCTCAACTATATGAATATACTACTACTGCGCCAGGTGCTCCTACTGACCCTGGACTAGTAGCATCAGTTCTTCCGCCGCAGCCGCCTGCACCCGGAGCACTAAATCCGATTGGAACGTTTTGACTGTGGCTAATGGCATAGCCGCCGCCCCAGTAACTCTGCCCACCACTACTCATAGCTCCTGAACCTGCTAAGTTAACATGTCCTGTACCAGTACCGCCTACAAGATTAACGTCTCCGCCACTGCCTGTGCCGCCACTGCCGCCACTGTGCTGGAAGTTAGCATTGCCACCATTGCCACCTGTAGCAGTAGCATACGATCCAAAACTACTAGTTCCGCCATTGCCTGCCACAGCATAATAGGTAACAGTAGATCCACCACCACCTATGGTAACTGTAACTGTTTGTACCCCAGTAACATCTATCATTCTTTCGCAGTGTCCGCCCGAACCTCCACTTTCTGCATAGCCAGCTGCACCGCCACCGCCACCAGTAACTATGGCAAACGCTTTCTTTGCTATCTGATGAGTATTAGATCCAAAGTATACACCACTTAGGGCGCCACCATTATAAAACGCTGCTTGGAATTTTAAACCTGTTAGACCAGATACTGCTACTACTCTAATAGGCCTTGTTCCATTCACATCTGCGTAGTATCTTATGTAACTACCGTCATAGGTAACACGACCAACAGTTGTAGTAGAGTAGGTACCGAATGTACCAATATTATTACCGCTTTCGTAAATATATAAATTTCCATCAGCATTGTAATAAAGTGCATATTCGATCGCTGTATAACTTGCGCCAGGAGTACGTGTTAAACCAACCATAATATAAGTATTAGTTTGGTTAGGTGTAGCCTGTGCAAATACATTAACTCCTGATTCTGTACTGTAAGCACTCTGTGTCCAAGTCGCTGGTGCTGCTGAATGTGTTATGGTATAAGGTCCAGGAGTAGTACCAGTAGCAGCCACACTAGCTCCAAAATAATTCCAAGTTATAGTTGCCGGAGTAGTCACCGGAACATAAGGAGTCCAATTATAACTGCCTGTGATAGCCGGAGTAATGTATGCACTTACTGCCAGCAAACGGCCTCTATCTGATGTTGAAGACGAACCAGTAACTTGACTGGATCCTGTACTAAAATAAACTCCGCGACTAAAGTGAGCATAATTTTGTTGTATTTCGCTGAGACTTAGCGCTCTGTTATAGACTTGTACACTAGAAATATATCCGTTGAATGGATAACCAGCAAGACTGCCATAGCTACCGACATAGGCATTACCAGAACTATTAGCTGTGATTGTACCTGTTACTGCACCTGAGGCTACTAACACATTATTAACATAGATCCTCTTAGTGGTGCCATCAAATGTACCTACTACATTATTCCAACGGCCGTTTTCAAGATTAGCTCCGTTATTACTCACGACAAGATCAGCTGGAGTTAGTCCTTGAGTTCTAAAATATATATTGCCGGAACCGTCTAAAAATATTGAGTATTGTGTATTAACTAGATTATTAGTGGTCTTTTCAAACCAAAAGCCACTTTGGGTGTAATTAGTTGAATATGACCATGCGCTAATAGTGAGTGTGTTTAAAGAAAGATTTGTACCAGGATAGGTAACACCAATGCCAGCGGCACCACTGAAGGTCATTACACCACCGTTGATAGCGCCATTGTAGGTTACGCTGGTCATTGTGCCTGCAGTATTGCCTGCTATGTCAGTCCAAGTTGTACCTGTACCAGGATAACTTGCTGAATTAGCTGCGTCAACGTGAAATACTAGTCCACTGGTAACATAACTTGCAGCACCTAATGATATTGCCATGTTACTGTCCTTTCAGTGCGTTGATTTCTTTTCTAAGTTCCTTGATACCTTCAACTAGTAATGGAACTAGTTTTTCATACTGAACCGTTAGATAATTTTCACCAGACTTACTTTGATTATTCTCATCTAAGTCAAATGGTGCTGGCTTAACTACTTGTGGTTGAACTCTTTTAACATCGTCTGCGTATAATCCTACTTGTTCGTCGTAGTTATTATAACCAAATTCTTCTGCTAGTTTATTTTGTGTATAGATAACACCAGTTAGTTGATCAATTTTATCTAGTGCATTTTCAATACGGCCTATTTCTGTTTTTAATCTACGATCAGAATAAAATGCAGTAACAGCATTTGTTGCTCTAAATTCGCCAGCAACACCTGTAGCAGTTGTGCCTAGACTAAGTCCTCCTGCTGACCCTAACCTCATTTTTTCAGTTACATCTGCCGAGGCTGCTGCTGTCCACCAAGTCATAATAGCATTGCTACTAGCATCTTCGTTAGCTGCAAATTGTGCAAATCTAGCACTGGTAGTTCTACCGGTTCTACGCCATTCTACTAATCCGCCAAATTGATTTGTAGTAGTTTCAAATCCAAGATTGACATTGAGTGTGCCTTTTATGCCTACGTTGATCGATACACTGCCATTACTTGTACTGGGGCTAACACCGCCAGTGTTGATTCCAATATTTTGACTAGCATCAATATACATTGCACTAGTAGGCACACTGCCAGTTTGTATGTTCAGTGTGCCAGTTGTGTCAGCAGTTACTTGCCATCCACTTGTATATGTAACGCCGGTGATTAGAGTTGTCATAGTATGATATGTCTTTGTCCTGCGCTTACAGTTATGGTATTACCTGCTGTCAGGCTAACAGGTCCTACACTTAATCCATTGTTGCCACCGCCTATGACTAGATTTTGATCAATAATTTGATTAGTCAGTATCACTGCTGCGCGAACAAAAGTAGCATTCACAGTGCCTGCTACATCAAGTTTATAAGCGGCAGTTTTGCCAAAGCCTATATTACCGTTGGCATCTGCTGTCAGAGTTTCTGCATAAGCAGGACTAGTCCCATTTAAAGCAACATATTTATAGAGTTTATTAGTCGTTGGATTATAATACTCGTCACCGACTTTTCCACCACTAGGTGCAGTTGAACTAACTTGATGTACACTATAGTCTCTAGTTGACATCTTTACTCTCCTATTAAGCCTGTGCTTCTGTCCAGCTAATACGTGCTAGAATTGAGTTAGTAGTTACTGTGGTCACGTTAGTCGCACAAATTGTAATAATATCAGGACCGTCTGGATACACATTATTAGCAGTAGTTGGACATGTGTTAGTTGTACCTCCGCCTAGAATACTAGTACCTAAGTCACGAACTTGATTCAAGTCTTCTGTGTTAACACCGCTGGCAGTATAGAAACCAAATACGTTTTCACCGCCAAGAATAGTTGTACCACTAGTATGTACAGCAAGCTGTGCTAGACTTGAACCACCTACACTAGTGAACACGCCTGCACTGACACGACCATTCAATCTCAAAGAGATCAAGAAGGTACAATTTGTACCTGTAGTAATAGTTGACAGTGATCGCATGACCAACTGCATACGATTCACAATTTCTCTAGAACCTAGTACACCAGTTAAGCCGTTATCAATACTTGGACTAATACGAAGGCTGATTAAAGGAACAGTTGCATCTTGAGCCACGTTGCTGATCAACTGACTTCTGTTCATACCGCCAACGAACACTAGAGATTTATCATCGTCATAGCGCCCGTCCATGATAACTGCTGAACCCCAGTGTCCAATAGTACTGGCTTGGCTTGGGCCGTAGAATTCAACCTTGACAGGTGCTGTTCCGCCTGCACTGGCTGTAGTTGCACCTGTTACAGTAAAGGTTGTTGCTGCTCCACTTCCGCCTGCGGCTGAGCCAGCACCTGGTATAGTAATACCTTGATAGTTGCGTGTTAGGCCCGTTAGTGTGGTACCGGTTTTACCAGTGTATTGAACGTACTCAATAACAGCACCTGTATTTCCACTTTGGCTAACCACTACAGTGGCAGAACTTGGGAATAAACTAGTATCTGCCACAGCCATACTGGCAGTAACGCCGCTGGTCAACGTACTGGTCAAATAGGTATATGGTGCAAGACTGTTAGTCTCATATCGTGCTACCAAGTTACCAGAACGCATGTATGCTTCTGTGTTTATGTTATTGTTTGGAATTCTGTGGCAATAGATAACTTCACCACGATTATTCTTGAATCCAAAGCGTATTGCACCAGCACCGTACCATGTGTAATCGATGTAGAACATCTGCATACGTGTAAGATCTAAGTTGTACAGGCTTGCACCGGTGCCATCCATCTTGTCAATATTCCATGAACTTTGTACATATTTGCTGTCAATAGTCTTGCTAATGATTACGTTACTAACATTAGATGCGCCTCTGTACTCAGGATAGATAAACATGCTAGTATCTGAAGCAATAGACTGCACGACATAACTCATACCACGAAGAACAATATAGTCACCTGGTTTTAATTCTTGACTATACTTAGTACCGGTACCGGTTACTGTGGCACTACCAGTTGGAACAGCTGAGCTGCCGCTAATCTGTTGTGTGCTTGATCGTTTAACGCAGTAAATGTTCTGCCCGTCATACTCAAAGAAGAAACCGTTTTGTCCATCAAATAGACCTACTCGGTTAGCTGATCCGTACCAAGCATATGGACTAACCGTTAACGGAAATCCTGGAGCTGGAGCTGTACTTGGTGTAGTACCAGCAGTTAGTGTTAGTGTTGTACTATTGCCTGAAGCTGTATATAATGCTGTACTTGTATAAGTGAATACTCGTGTGCTAGTTACTGTGGCCACAACAAAAATACCATTATACGCTGCATCAAGAGAACCACTGACCTTAATGTATCCACCTGGTAGCAATCCATGTGGATACTTGCAAGTTACTGTAACTGTTGCGCCACTGCCGCCATTGGTGATGTTATCAACTACCAACGACGGTTTCATAATACTACCCGTTGAGAACTGCATAGCTTTACCAGATTGATAACGGAATTGTCGTCTAGTTTGACGAATAACTTGATAACCGTGATATGGTACTACATCACTGAACTGTACGCCGCCGTCAAACGGTCTATGTACAACATATCCTTGACCTCTTGGATATAATCCGCTAACGCCGGCTACCGAAGGAGTAGTATGTGTAGTAGCTGCTGCCGATGTTAAGAAAGTAAATGTATTACTGGTTAATGTTCGTTCAACTATCCATGTATTGTTTAGAGCAGTGTTAGTAGTAGTACCCACTACAAAGACACTGTCACCGATACGAAGTCCGTGACCGTTTGTAGTAGTCACTGTGGCTCTAGTACCGTCTGTAACAATGGCTGTACCACCCCATGGAATTAGTGCGCCAGTATAAAATGTACCGTAATAGATAAAAGTCTTTGTACCGTCAAAAAGTGTGCCGCCAATCATAGTCGGTGCAACAGTAGTGCTGTAGGTAAACACACCGGTTGCTGCAGTACTGGCAGTGCATAGCCACCAGCCATCTGCATACCCAGTATCTAATGTACCTTGTACAAATATTGGTTGACCTACACTGGGCATAGTCAGTGTAAACACAATAGTTCCAGCAGTATGAGCAGAAGTACCTTGTACGGTAACCTGTGTTGCACTGTCAACACTGATAATAGCTGCATTTGCACCTAGCGTACCGGTACCGCTTTGTTTAAGCAACGTCATACCAGGATAAAGTCCTGCTGTACTAGCAATACCAGTAATAGTAGAAACGGCTGCGCTGGTTGTGATGCTACCACTAAACGCCTGCATGGTCACACTTACAGTAGTAGTCGATGATGTTATCGCACTAAGTAAAACATATTGTGTTGAATCGTAAAATGAACTAGGACGATTATTCAACATTTGCAAACTTTCCCACTTGGTAGGTTGAGTTCCGTATTCAAAGTCAGTGTCGATTAAACTCTGCGGAGTTGACACACGCATTTTATCCACCGGATCTCGCATGGTTTCTGAAGGTATTATCTCAGTATAAATTTCTTCAACCATAATACTCAATTTGTCTGTTGACGACATTGCAGTTGTATTATAGTTTAAAACTACTGTAGTTGTTTCTTGACCAGTTGTAGTGCTGACTGCATTAGTATAACTAGTTGCCTTCAAATCTGGGTCAGAAAAATTATAAATTACCGTGTTGGTAGTAGTGTTGGTGATTAGAAGCAGTTGTTCTCTTCTGATAGATTTACCTGTAATCGCTATTGTGCGAGTACTTGGGGTAAATGTGTATGCTTCTAAAATTACGTGCTTGGCCATTTTTGTTAATCTCCTAAGGCAATCATTGCTGGTCTAAACGGATATCTTTGTCTTTGTCGTGTTGCCGCAGTCTTTTTTATTGTAACGCTTATTTGACTGCCAACATCTGGGGCGTTGTATATAATTAGCCGATTTTCTCTTACCCTAAACATCTTACTGGAATAGCTGTCAAAAGCTGATATCCAAGCACTAGGTTGGGGTTGTGTGTAAGGCGTTAGTTGTTGTCCGTTAACTACAACTTCTACATCCTTACTATCAGTGATATAAGTTGAGCTTATAATAGTTTGCTCATTTTTTATGTCAAACACTGAACGACTGCCATCGGCTAGACCGCTAATGTCCGTCATCAGTGTAGATCCTGCTGCTCCTGTGATAGGAGCATAGGCTACAATGCTGGTATTTGTTATTTCAAAAACTGGCAAGCCCGATGCATCGTTAACACTGAACAGTGTGCTAGTTTGACTGGTTATAGCAGACATTAGTCTACCGCTGCTGGCTTCCCAACTTAGTGTACCATCATCAGCGACCCGTAGAGTAATAGGAGTATTGTTTTGCCCCGTATAAACAACGTTAGGCTGTGCTGTTGAGCTGCCTACATTGGGTGTAATAACTATGTTTTTGTCGGAATTTGCCATATAGTATATTTATCGAAAGCCTTATATGCTGTATCTACTGCGTAGCCCGCCAAAGTATGTAGTAATTTCTGCTTGTGTAAGTGTGCTTGCATGAACATTTACTGGTCCTATGGCACAGCCTATATACTCTGTTATTGTTCCTCCCGAAACTTTTGCGCCAAGTCCCAAAGTATTCACAGACGAATAATCTATCGGAGTTGATGTAGATAGCGTAGAACTAGTAGATACTAGGACGCTGTCTACATATAATCTTGCGTTCAAGCCGTCAAATGTTACGATTACAGAATGCCAGCCGGCTGTCAATGAGCTTTTTGCGTAACTCACTGTCAGTGTACCTGATGAATATTTGATGATTGCACCTAGACTGTTAGAATAGCTGGCATTATTAAGTCCAATCTGGTATCTGACGGTGCCGTCGCTGTCAGCATTTGATACAAAAGTACCCACTGTGGCCACAGTCCAATCGGCCATGTATATCCAAGCGCTGATTGATACCACAGTTGACGGTGTTAAATTTGTTGCTGTTGCATAATTCGAAGTTCCGTTAAAGGTAAAATAGCCTCCATTATTACTCGAATATGTAGGAGTGTTTACTAATGTGATTGCTGGTTCAAGTCCTCGCCTATCAACAGTGCTGACTGCTAGACTTAGGTCTGTTAGTGTAGATCCTGTGCCACTGTAACAGCGACTATTCCCAGGATCTAGACTTAAAACTAAACTAGTTGGTTGTGCTAATATTGGTCCTATTCCGAATGCCATTTTATTTTCCTTATTCTTTGTCTACTTCAATATCTAATGCGCCAACGTCTTTACGTGCGCCCCATACTGTGTAGAAACAGTCAACTGATCGTCCAAACAGAGCATCATTGGCAATGTAAACTCGATCACCTTCTACTCGTTCTACGTACAATTTCTGATGGCTTCCAATAGGTGTTAGATCAACTGTTACCGTGTCAGCATCAACTAGTCCTATCCAGTAATCAGGAAGTTGAATATACTTGCCTTGACAACGTCCACGTACATAAACACCAAATTCAGGGCCTTCTAAGCTACCATGTTTTAATAGTTTACCAGGTTTAGTTGGGTGATCAATAATAAAGCTCTTGGTCTGTGCGTTAACAGCACCTGCAACACCAAGTCCGCCTGCAATGGTCACTGCCCCTGTTGTTGTACTGGTACTGGCCTTGTTGAATGCAATGGCTAACGTGCCTGCTGTAGCGCCACCTACTGTTACTGTACCAGTAGTTACTCCAGCAAATAAATTAACTGATCCTGTGGTTACGTCTGTGGTAATGTTTACAGCACCGCTGGCAGTGCCTGCTAGTTTCAATGTGTTGCCTGTTACAGCACCACCAACTTGTGCGGTAGTGGCTATACTAGTGCTTGTACCTAGTTGTACAGTACCACTTGAACCAATGGCCACAGTGCCTGTAACACTTTGTCCAATGTTTAGTGTACCACTGGTTACATCAGTTGTAATATTAGCAGTACCTGCTGCTACACCTGCAATCTTAAGAATATTACCTGTAATTGCGCCACCAACTTGTACAGTAGTTGTTGCGCCTGTGCTTGTACCTAGTTGTACAGTACCACTTGAGGCAATGTTAGTTGTACCAGTTACACTTTGTGCAACATTGAATATACCGTTGGTTACATCTGTAGTAATATTAGTAGTGCCTCCTGCTGTACCAGCAATTTTCAATGTGTTGCCTGTTACAGCACCGCCAACTTGAGCAGTAGTTGCCACGCTGGCACTAGTACCTAATTGAACTGTACCACTTGAACCAATTTTTACAGTACCTGTTACTGACTGTGCAATGTTAAATGTACCACTGGTCACATCAGTGGTAATGCCACTGGTTGTTCCTGCTGCTGTACCGGCAATTTTTAGTGTGTTGCCATCGATAGCACCACCAACTTGTGCCACAGTTGTTGATCCTGTGCTTGTACCAAGTTGTACAGTACCACTTGATCCGAGTGTAGTAGTTCCAGTTACACTTTGAGCTATATTAAATGTACCACTGGTTACATCTGTAGTAATATTAGCAGTGCCTCCTGCTGTACCAGCTACCTTGAGTGTATTCCCAGTTACGGCACCGCCAACTTGAGCAGTGGTTGCCACAGTGGCACTAGTACCTAATTGTACTGTACCGCTTGCACCAATGGCCACTGTGCCTGTAACGCTTTGACCAATGTTTAGCGTACCGTTGGTTACATCTGTAGTAAGATTAGCAGTACCGCTGGCTGTACCGGCAATTTTTAATATATTTCCAGTGATTGCACCACCAACGGTAACTGTAGTTAATGATGATGTGCTAGTGCCTAAATTAACAGCAGTCGGAGTCGATGCTGTTAGAGTTGCACCGCCAATGGTTGTTGTGCCAAGTGCTCCACTGACTGTGCTGTTAATACTGATATTAGTAGTTGATCCGCTAACACCGGCAGTACCAATATTAATAGCTTTGGTATTTGCATTAAGTGTGGCACCTGTGGCAAAATTGTATGTACTTGAACCAGTGCTGGCTGTAAACATACTGACACTCTGTGCTGCGGTTGCAGTGTTACCAACCGTAATACTAGTTGCTGCGCCACTGTAATTAACCGTATCGGTTACACCTGCAAATATGTTAACAGTTCCGTTGGTAACGTTTGTGCCTAGTGTAGCAGTACCTGTGGTACCATTAGCATAGATGTTTAAAATATTGTTGTTTGATGTGCTGCCAATATTAACTGTGGCAGCACTACCAGTTGCACCTATGCTTGATGTAGCAGAATTTTGTAGTACAGCACTTGCACTTAGTACATCGGTACCATTTATTTTGTAAGTTTTACCTGAGGCAGCATCAATATTTTGATTACTGGTCCAAGCAGTAGTTGAATTTACATAACTCCATGTTTTATCTGTAGCGCCTTTAACAGTAATACCGCCGCCATCTGCTGTAGCATCGCTAGATCCGCTTGAGCTAATGGTTACATTACCTGTTGTTCCAGTAGTATTATCAGTCATTGTTACCTGCGTTAGACTGTCAACACTTAGAATAGTTGCGCCTACACCAAATGCAGGACTACCACTTTGTACACTAGTGATAGTTAATGTTTGGCCTGCTAGTAAACCAGTGGTTGTACTTACACCGATAAATGTAACTGTTGGACTACCGTTGGTTAGTGTTACAGTTAAGCCTGTGATGGCTGCCACACTGGCTAGTTCAATATTTTTGTCATCGATAGTGACTGTACTTGAATTAATGGTAGTTACGGTTCCATTAACTGTTAGATCTCCGCCAATAGTAACTGCGCCGGCAAAAGAAATAAGACCACTACTATTAATAGTTAATCTATCAGTCATAGTATCAGCAGTACTACCACTAGAGCCTGCACTGGCTGTTCTAAATATTATGTTACCAGAACCACCTGTGCCAGTACCATTACCTGCTTCAATTACAGTGTTTGCGCCTGCAATATTTGTACCTACTGCGGCACCGCCTTTGAGTGTTACATCACCTCCTGTACTAGAAGTAGTACCGTCACCACCTTTGAATACTGCCTGTCCACCTGCACCTGTAGTTGCTCCACCAGCTCCACCGCTGACTGTGACTATAGCGCCTGCACTAGATGCACCAGTTGTGCCACCTGTTACAGTTAATGTACCAGTACCTAGTGTTTTAATAGTAGTATTAGTGTTAGATGCTCCAACTTCTAAAGTTGTACCATTGGCTTTTAGTACTTGACCGCTGGCGCCAGCGGTATATGCTCGAACTACAACATCATAGGCTTCTGATGTTGCTGTTACATTGGTTGATACAGCTTCAACACTGCCGCCGGCAATCACCGTACCAGAAGCATTAGGTGCAGTAAATTGGAATCCTGATCCGATACCCACGGCTGCTGTACCAGATGACAGTGTGTGTGCAAATTTAATTGGATAAACTACGGTGTTTGTACCAGTATCAGTATTGGTGAACGAATAAGTTGTAGCCACTGTGGCCGTACTGGCATTGTAAGTCACTGAATCGCCAGAAGCATCACCTAGTATGGTATTACCGTTTACCAGTAGATTGCCTCGTACTGTGACATTACTGCCAGTACCGCCCATAGAAATTGCTGCTGCTTGACCAAAGTTAATTGCAGTAATGTTGGCATTGAATAGCGATGCTGTGCCAGTATTAGTACTGGCAATGCTAGGATTAGTACCGTTTAAGTTAATAGTGGTACCATTGAAAGTAACAGTTGAAGTGCTTGACCCGATGTTAAATGTACCTGCTGCGCCACCGATGTTCATAGTACCTGTTAGGCCAGTGTTGAACAAGGCCAGTGTACCGCTGGTAACACTGGTAGCAATGGTTGGATTTCCCAGGGTCAGCGTACCAGTTGAGCCGCCAATCCCCAGTGTTGTGGCTGCACCAAATGCATTAACTGTTGTTGATGTTGTATTTGCTATGTTAGCCGTGGCCGCAGATGTTACTAGATCTTGCAGTGTCAGTGTGGAATCAACTGTTGCTGTTCCATATATTCTTGTTCCTGATAATAGTTTTGCCATGTTATTTGTCCATATAGTTACTTATGCATAGGGCTTGTTGTATTCATCAAACTGTCCGGTCACTTGAATTTTTCCAGTGGATGTTTCTCGTTTAGCAAGTCCGCCACCTGCGCCTTGCAATGTATATTCATCAAATTCACTCGAGTATAGGTTAGATGAGGTCAGTCTAATGGTAGTCTGTGTAACTTCATCTAATTCTCCAGCTATGGACAACACACCCGTTGATGTTATTCTAGAGGCCACACTGGTACCACTGAATAACCAACCAGTGTTGTTTCCACCGTCCACATTGCCATTGCCGGTAAATGCTAGGTAAGTGGCGCCACCTGTGGCAGATGACCTGCTAATGGAGCAGTAAGACACAGACACAGTACCACTTGCCTTGGATAACGTATGGCTTGCGGCAGTGGCAGAACCTATGGTTATCAGGTTTCCAGCAGTGCCAGACAGTGAAAACCCAGACAAGAACGTGCTTGTTGTTCCTGCGGTGAATAAGACCGATGCTGGCTGAACCGTATTTGTGATGTTGTCAAATGTGTTTGAGCCTGTGATGGTCAAATCACCAGCACCACCTTGATTCAATGTGCAGTTATACGTAGCCCCTCCGCCTTGAAACGCCTTGGCAGTTGCGGCAGTCATGGAGATTGTGCCTGTGCCAGTACCTGCTGTCGTGGTAAGATTTCCACTACCGCTAACGTTATCCCACGCAAAAGGGTTAGCTATTGTTATAAAAATAGTCCCACCGTTAAAAGTTATATTTTTTGCAAAAGTGCTATCTCCCCAATAACCGGGCGTAGTTAAACTAAACCCATTAAGATCAATTGTGCCTTGGGTCAAATACCATATGCTAGTGCAAATCAAAGCATCAGAAAGCGTAGTTGTTATGCCAGACGCATTAACCCTAAGAGTTGATATTGATTTTCCATTTGATGTTAATGTGCCTGTACCTACTGTTGTAAAAGTAGTGGTTGTATAAGTCCCTCCTGATGCAAGCGTAAACCCGTGACAATTGATGGTTTGTGAGCCGGTGTTACATGTTGATCCGGTAAAGTTAACTTGACGAAACGATCCTGTAAACGTAGGAACAGATGCGCCTGATGTCAGGTTAATGTTTAACCTGTTTGAGGTTGTTGCTCCAGCGCCACCAAAGTTAAACGTCCTTGTCGTGGACATTGCTGCTGATATGTTCGATGTGCCAGTAAACGTAAAGTTTGTGGCAGTTGCCATCGAAAGAACAGTTGATCCAGCGGTAGTCGTGGTAGTAACAATTGATCCTGTACTACCAAAAGCAATAGTTCGAGTATTTGAGGTGTTTGAGCTGAACAATCCTGTACTTAGTGTCAGGTTATTCAAGTCTAACGTACCTTGCGCTAAAGTAGTGGTAAGCGTTGTGCCTAGCGTCAGATTGTTTGTAACAAGTTGAATACCTCCACTGGGAGCAGTTATTGTTATTGGTTGAGTAAATGTTTTACCACCAGAGTTGAGTGTTTTTGTGGAGCGATTAGAGAATGTATATGTTCCAGTTCCTGTTGGAGTTACACCAGAACCGTATGTAAAGTTTCCATAAAAAGTTGGGGCATTTCCACTTGACGCTAACGTCATTGCGTTAGTACGTGTTGATGTATCTAATGTGCCAATGTTGTAACCTGCATTGATAGTAACTGTTGCGCTAGTATTGAGTCCTGTATTCTCAATGATTACTGTGTCTTGAGGTAACGGAAAGTTTGTATCTGCTACTGATCCACCTGAACCTAACGCCCAAGCCGTGGCGCTCCAGTTGCCACCTGCCGCTAAGTTCCAATACTTATTTGCTCCAGCCACAAACGTAATATTGCTGTTACCTCCGCAGTCTCCCAATCGAGTACCAGACAACGTGCCATGCGCTCCTGCTATTGTTATGTCACGGAAGTCAACATCAGTCATAGCGGCAATTGCGGCACAAGTTAATGTTGCCGTTGTTCCTATCGTTTGTGAGTTGACAAATAGCCTAATGTTACCGTTTGAACCGTTAGCAGTCAATGTGCCGTTAATTGTTTGACTTGCGGTAAAAATTAGCCTACTTAAACCAGTTGCACTAGCCGTAGCAACTGTAAAATTATTATATGTACTTGCCCCAAGTACTTGAAACAATGCACCTGCACTGGTGCTTGTAAACTGAACATTATAGTAAGTTAACCCACCTCCGGCAAAAATTAAATTACTAGATGTGAGATTAATGGTTGATGTTCCAGCATTTAGCGTTGCATTAGTGCTGGTTGTCATTTGCCAAGCAGTGCTAACGGCGCCTAACGTAACAGTTGATCCGTTTAAATTTATTGTCCTTATGTTTGAATTGCTTGAAGAAAAAGCACTAGCAGTAACAGCATAGTTACTTGCTGATGTATCAAACGTTCCATTTGTAAGAGTAAGTGTATATATACTAATATTTAATGCTGATCCAAGCGTCCATGCCCCACCAACACCATTGAGCGTAATAGTAACTCCAATAGTTACACCATTGGTTGTAATCGTTTTACCTGTAGTAGTGGCGTTAAATGTCACTGTTGCTGCTGTATTTGTTACAGCAAAATTAGTCGCCTGATTAGTCCATGAGCCAGATACAGTCAATGTAGATGACGCAAAAGCCAGCGTCATTGCACCGTCTAATGCTTGTGGCGCACTTGCCCCACCAATGGTTATATCGTTACAAACAGCCGCAGAAACAGTAACAGTAAATGCGCCTGTTCCTACATTGGAGTTGGAGTCAAAGAAAACGTTATCAGATGCTGTAGGCGCACTTGCTCCTGAAGCACCGCCAGAACTTGTGGCCCAGTTAGTCGTACTGGTTGCATCCCATGTACCTGATCCGCCAACCCAATATCTATCTGCCATGTATTACTCCGTTGGTTGTTCAACAACTTCTTCAGGGGACGCAGTGATAACCGCAATCCAATTTGTCAATCGTTGTTGCTTCATTGCTTCAATCTCTGCATCAGTTAAGCTGTGATCGTCTGATAAATGCAAAGCATCACAAAATTTTCCATATTGAGTGTCAAATTGAAAATCTATCTTCATTTATAATCCTTATCCAAAAATTGTATCTAAACTGTTAGTAGCCGAGTTATAATATTGATACACTGCACTAACATCACTGGCATTTACAAATCCAACTCTACTACCTGAGCCAACATAGACATTGCCAGAAACACCAACGCCACCTGCCACTGTTAGAGCACCGCTAGTACTTGTGGTAGAAGCTGTAGTTGGCAGTACTGCTAATTTTATTCTGTTTAGGCCAGCGGCTTTAACGGTTCCAGTACCAGCAGCATCTTCAACATAGAATTCTAATTCACCATTACTTGCACCCGGACTTGTTTCTGGAATAATATAAGTAAAACCGTCAACTGATTTAACACCGCCTAGGCTTCCCCAACCACTGGCACCATAACCTTCAAATGTACTTAATGTTGAATTGAAACGTATTTGTCCAGTTACTGGTGTAGGTCTTTCTAAGGTAGTACCTACTGGAATTTGAATAGACTTAGTACTGTTAAGCACAGTCAGTGCATTACCAATGGTAAATGTACCTGCACCTGTGCCCATGCTGATATTTGTGGCTGCGCCAAATGCGTTGACAGTGGTTGCCCCAGTGTTAAACACATTGGCTGTGGTCATTGCTGTGGTCAAATCAAGTGTGGTATCGGCTGTACTTTGTGTTAAACTCATTCTAGTAATAGCTGACTGAGTCGTATCTCCAGTTGATCCAGTAGTACCTGTTTGGAAGTTAATCACTGCACCTGTAGCACTACCAGTTGATAGTCCGGGGCGAACAGTCAAGGCTGCACCTGCAACATCAGTGCCCACAGCATTTTCACCTTTGAGTGTGGCTGCTACAGGACTTGTCCCAGCTTCACTACTGCCTAGAGTTACTGTTCTATTTTTTAACAGTAGATTGTTTATTCTTACTATAGTGCCGACTCTGGTGTCATTTGTAGCTGTGACTGCAATAGTTGTTTTAATATTAAATGTTGTTGAGGTTGGACCTGCTGAAGTAACTGGCCATGTTCCATCTAAATTAGTCACAGTTGAGCTGGCGATGGTAATTTGATCGCCAGTGATAATACCAAGACTAGTATTAGTATCAGTAAAGATAATGGCTGTAGTACTGGCAATAGTACCTGTTACGGCAGCACTTAGATATACTCTTGTACTGTTAACTCCAATGACTGTAGTTCCTGCTTGTATGTTAGCACTACCTTGTACTAACATACCTGCTCTTACACCTGTAGTGCTGGCAAATATTAAGAATGTATCATTGTTGGCTGCTGTTGTACCTAGAGCAATTCCAGTAGCACCAATATACACACTACCTGTGCCGCCAGTACTACCAGTGTCTCCGCCATTATTTGTATAGGTAAAAGTAGTTAATCCTGTAACAGTTACTGACACTGCAACAGCACTGAATGAACTGTCACTGGTACACACAACCGTGACTACATCATTTGTTGTCAATCCATGATTGCTACCAGTAGTTATTGTAGCTGTATTTGTAGCTCGTTCCACTGTGCTAATTGATGCTGTTAATCCAACATTCACCGTTACAGTTGTACTAGCGGACCCGGCAGTTGTATAACTTTTTACATTTGAGCTTAGTGATTGGCTTGCTGTGCTCGATCCAACGTAGACGTTGTTGGCAGCACCGCCTAATTTTATTGCTGTAGAATTAGTATTAAACACAGTGGCTGCACTGGTGCTAGCTGTAGTAATGTCTGCTGCGCTGGTACTTAAATTCTTAGCCAGTGCCAATCCTTGGCTCCACTGTGGTGCTGAGCCTGTGCTGGTCATAACACTGTCTGCTACACCAATATTCAAAGTGTTTAATGTCGTTGTACCGCTGGCATAGATTGTATCGCCTGTGGCATATGAAGTTAAATTAGTTCCGCCTTTGTTCACTGGCACAGCACTGGTCAAGTTGCTGGGATTTAAGAAATAACTTGAATCATAAGTGTCAAGTGTACCTGCATCAATAACACCCGATTTAATTAACACCTGGCCAGCTGATAATGTATCGCCTGTACCAACTGAGAATTGAGTTGTGTTAAAACTGGCTACACCAGTAGTTGAATATCCTCCGCTACCTCCAGTTTTATCTGCTTTAGTGACATCAAAAGTTAAAGCGCCGGTATACGGTCCTACACCAGTACCACTTAATGTCAGTGCTGATCCGCCTGCTAGTGTTGCACTTTGTACCACAGTACTCCATACGCTATCGCCTCTCAAAAACGTACTGCTATTGGCAGTTCCAGTTGCTAGTCTAGTAGTCGAAATTATTCCGCTGATAATACTGCTGGCATCAATAGTACTGGTAGTTAAACTATTCCAATTATCGCTTAGATTGCTACTAGTATTAACTACTGCTGTAATTTTAATATTGTTTTTAGTAATAGTGATTGTGCCAGATCCTATGGCAGTAATATTAACTGGATTAATAGTTACTCCACTGACACTGTCTAGTGCATCGCTTCTTAATTCGTGTACACTAAAACTGTTTGTTGTAATTGATCCAACAAAATAGTGAGCACCAGAAGTTACTTGAACACCACTAAAGAAAGGTAAATCAGCACCGTTTATACGGAATGCATCTCCAGTATTAAAACCGTGTGCAGGGAAAGTTATTGTGTTATTAACAATGTCAACTGTTTTTCTTGTCAACGTATGGCCTGCACCTGTACTTGTAGTTAAAACTATGATAGTGCTTATACCATAACTTGGGTACAGTTCTATTGTTGTACCAGTAATAACTTTAACGTAATAGACTTCTCCACTGGTTAATCCTCCTATGGCAGGGTCAACTCCCGGATCGTATATAACCGGATCACCTGTAGTAAATCCATGAGCGGCTAATGTGGTAATTCTATTGAGTACAGTGTCAACACCGCCACCAACGCCTGTTGATTGAGCATCAAATGTTGCAACCACTGTAGCTGTTGCTGTAGCAGTTAAAACTCCGCTGGCATTTTCTTCTACAAAGTCTGGTGCCCCTGCTGTTGCAATAAATTGTTGGCCGCCAGTTAATTTTACATAGGCTCTTTTTTCTATTGCGCTAGTAGTTATTTTAAACCCGCTGCCAGCGCCACCAAGATATGTATTACTTGTAGTTAATGTACTGCCGACCGCATAATTTGCACCGCCAAAAACTAAGTCAACATTAGTAACAGCACCAGCACCAGATACAGTTATATCTGCTAGGGCACATTCTCCTACACCACTGGCTATTGTGCCTTGAACGCTGGCTGTTGCACCGTTGGTAAATGTACCAGTTATAGTAAATGAACCACTTGATCCGCTGGTTACTGTCCATGTGCCGTTATATTGATCTGCGCTTCCGCTTGAGGCCGTAGTACCTGCAATTACCACTGTAGATCCTGTGACAAAAGTACCAATAACTGTTGTACCGTGAGTGATGGTTGCCACCGTAGCAGTACTGCTGATACTAGTAGTCGCCACTGTTTGATTAATTAACGGTACACGAGAATATGTACCTGCTACATAACTACTCCCTCCAGTTAGTCCAGATAAATTATTAACACTGGTTAATACTCCTGATCTTAACTCAACAAATTCTGCTTGAGCTTGGTTATCACTGGCTGTTAATACTGAACGAACTGTTCCTGTCTCAACAGCCGGAGTAATAAATGTCAGAGTTGCAGTACTAGTACCGGTAACGGTGGCTGTTGAAGGCCATGATATAGTAAATGTTCTTGGATCAACAGCCATATCAACTGCCGTTACTTTGGCTCCGTAAGGTAATGTGGCACCAAATACATAATCACCCAAGGTAATTGTTCCAGTTAAACTAGCTGCTGCCACACTGCCTGTTGTACTAGTACCTGTGACACCTACTAGAGTAGCTGTTGCTGTTGTAGTAGCACTGGCAGTGGTGCTAGTTCCAGTATTAGAGTAGCTGAATTCTGTTGAGCTAATAACGGTGACATAACCAGAGCCGTCAAAAGCATCAGTGCCTGCATCAATTTTTGTTTCATTACCAGTAGAAAAATTATGTGCAGCACCGGTTGTAATGTAACCAACATTGCTATACCTAAAAGCCTTGCTGATACTACCATTGGTAAATGTTGGTGTCGCTGAATTTTCTAATACAAAATATTGTGAGTAAGTTGCAATATTTAAAAAATAATTTAAACTTGCAGTTGTAGCTGCGGCAGCACTGCTGATTGTTACAGCAGTGTTGGTATCACTAGGAGTCCTATCGGTGCCAATAATTAAATTGCTAGCTCCAGAAACAAAAGCTGTATTAAAATTGCTAAACACACTGCCAACAATAACATTAGTAGCAGCCGTATAAGCCCCTTTTAGTCTACCGCTTGCACCACCATAATAAATTGTACCTTGTACTGTAGCAGTTCCAGGATTGATATTAGTAAAAACAGTAAATGTACCTGAGCTAGCTCTATTAATTAACCATACGCCGTTATAAGCAGAGGGTGTTACACCTTCTATCAATACATAAGTACCGTTTACTAACGTTCCAGTATGAGTAACAGTAAATGAGTTACTAGTTGAAGTGATAGATGTTGTAGCAGTGTTACCTGTAGTCTGAATAACAGGCGTTCCTACTGCTGCTGTTATTGGATTATCTAATACAAGTTCTTGTTGGTAAAATGCTTCTACGGCAATATCTCCGCCTAGCACATCGCCTGCTGGTATATTATCTGTAATACTTAATCTACTGTTTAGACCAGCAGAACTAAAACTGCTAAAACTTCTTGATGTTGGTATAAGATCGCTGTTAATTTGACCATTAGAATTTAACTGTACCAGCGAGCCGGGCACTGCATTAGTACTGACGTTTTTGTCAATAACGTTGCCAAGATGAATTTGATTATAACTGTAAATTGCCAGCTGAGTACTAATTCTTGTATCTTTTGGTCCTCCGGTTTCGTTGCCGCCTAGTTCAACGTCAGTACTGATAGTTTCAACTGTTACTCCACCTACACCTAGTCTCAAAACGTCTAGTGTATCAACTGTGATTTTATTAGTAAATGTAACGTTACCTGTTCTGTTAAAGGCAGTAATAAAGTTACCAACTTTAAAGTCACCGAGTTCGTTAGTTCCAGATGTATAAACTTTTCCTAAATTTTGTCCTACTTGTTCATAGAACGGATCGCCTTTGCCGCCGTTTTGTGGTAAGGCATTATAGTCAGTGCCGCTACCTGCATATTCCCAAGTGTGTCCAGATGAGTTAGTAATACTTGGTCTGTGGAACCAAATTTGTTTTCCAGGAAGGGTGACAAGATTAGTATAAGCACCTCCTATGATTGAAGGCTTAATTTTAAATGTTGCACCGTATAAATCTGATTTTGATGCAACTCCAGATGTCATAAAATAACTAGCGGCTACGCCGTCTACACTGGTTATTTGACTGGCTGTTGTAAAATTATTTCTAGTTTCAGTAAGACCAATAGTTACCTTGTTGACGCACACTACTAACTCTTTAGTCATGCTGTCATAACTATAGACGTAGGCGTTGTTAGGATTGCCGCCAGTTGTGCCTAGAATCACATCACCTATGTTAAAAGTATATCCAGACGGACTACCAGCATCTAGTGTAAGAGTTTGAAATTGATTATGTGTTTCGATAACTTCTTCAACATACATCTCATAATCTTGTTTGTTGAAGTATTGAGTTCCACTACCAACACTGATAATATCAACTTCTCTTGTAAGACTATCATCATAAAAAAGTTTAAATGTATTGCCAGTTAAGAAACCAATGTAAAATTGCTCTCCGCTAAACAAAGGAGATATATCAGTACCACCATTTGAATCATATACAACAGCATCTCCGTTTAGAAATCCGTGACTGGTAATAGTGAATACGTTAGTTACGGTGTTTACATCTGTGGCAGCATTAAAACTTGTAGATAAGTATCCTGGCAGTGATGTTTTGTAAGTGCTGGTTAAATCAGCATTGGTTAATTCGTCACGAACTCTAACTACAAATTCGTTAACTGGTCCGTCAACTCTAGTCCACCCGAATGCAGTAATTGTTTGAGTACTACCAATAGTTCCAGTTGTACCTATATAGCCTCTGTCAAATTCAAATGCACTACTGCTATAACCGCTGGCTCTAAGTGCGTATAAACCAAAGTTAGTAGCGGAGTTGGTGATAGAACAGTAGCCTCCACTTTGTGTATAAACACCATTTAACATGAAAATTTGGAAGCATGATACAATCTGTGCATAAGCATCGTTGATCAATCGCCATCCTGTACCACCAAATGACAACATGGTGAATGCGTTAGCCACCATACTCTTACCTTGCTCGGGCGGTGCAAGTAATACTGGATTTTCAGCTTCAATTTGATTGGTAGGAGTGTTAGGTGTTACGACCTTACTGCCGTCCACTAGTACACCGTTTCCTCCTAAGAAACTGATTATAGAACAGTTCTGTACGTATGGTGATTGTGTAATTTTTGGTTTAGTAGAAGGCAAATATGTATAGCCAGTTCTAGAAGCAGTTACATCTAATGGGTCATCAAACGCAACTGCATAGTTGAAAGTATAACTAGGAACACCGCCACTTAGACCATCTCTAAATGTAAATTCGCCAAAGTAACACCCGTTACGTACACGCAGCATGTCTTGATTGGCATTAGCAGGACGTATTACAACCGAGCGAAGACTATCTCCTTTTACTGTCACGTTATCTGGAATAATCAAAGGGTTTTGTTCTGTATAGTCTCCGGCTGCTACAACAACATTAACTTTTTGTCCGTTAACGAGACTGCCCGAAGTATAAACTAATCCGCTGGCAATTTGTAGAGCACGTTTAATGGTCAAAACTGGGGCAGTAATACCGTCATTAAGGTCATTGCCCTTACTGGCCGAAACATAAACTCTGTTACCACCAAATGTATCTGAATCAGTAAAAAATAATTGTCCATTTCCATCAGTGGCCATTAACTGACCTAAATTGCCGTTAGTAGTAGGCAAGGTAAATGTATAACTGCTGGCTAAATTATCAGGAGCTTTAAAAGCTGCATAATTTGATCCGTTAGATGCTAGTTCTTTTAGTCGTAATTCTTTTGCATCTTCAATACTAACATCTTGTCCAATGCTGGTTAATGTAGAAGTAGATTGAATAGTTTGCACACCATCAGCTTTCATAGTGATGGTTCCATCAACTCCTGTATCAGTTAGTGCAATACTGGTATTTTTCTTGTATAAATTTGCTGTTATTTCAATGATGTCGTTTGCATCATTCTTGATAAAAATTGATCCGTCTGCTGTGTTAAACGCAAATTCTGCTTGGTCAATCTGTCCAGAGGTTGGATTATTTCCAGGTACGCTGGAACGTTTATGCTTAATTTTTGTCGCCATCTCTTCTTCCTATCTAGGTTGGGTCAAGACTTTCGTCGCCCCGGGCTAACACTTTCGTCACCCGTTAATAAGTACCGCCATCTATCACATCTGTCCAGACAGGAACATTCGTTCCGTCTGTGGTTAAAATTCCATAACTTGTAGTTGCATTGCTTCCTGGATTACTAGCGGCAGTGACTTGTAGAGCACTTGTACTGTTTCCGTAAATTACACCATTTGTTGTAAATGTGCCTGCACCTGTACCACCATACTGCACTTCTAAATCAGTGACTAATGTTAACGCACCAATATTTACCGTTCCTGTACTCTTGCCAAGATTGACGGTGGTAGCATCACCGCCTATGTTTAATGTAGTAGCAGTAGTGTTTAATAAATTAAATGTTGTTTGATTAGTGGTTAAATCGCCGCCTTTAACCTGCAGATCACCATCAACTGTTAAGTCATGTTTAATATTGGCATCATAGTTGATTGTAGTAGTACCGCTGATTGCAGAGCCGATAGAAGTAGTAGTACTTGCGCCAAATGCATTAACAGTAGTTGCCACTGTATTGAATACATTTTGTGTCGTTTGACTTCCAACTAGCGTTCCATGATTTAGTGTGAATGTATTAGCACCACTTGCACCTATGGTAATTGTAGTAGCATCACCAAAAGCATTAACTGTAGTAGCAGTAGTGTTTAATAAATTGAATGTTGTTTGGTTAGTAGTTACGTCGCCGCCACGAACTTCTAAATCACCAGTCATTACTGTATTACCAGTTACTCTTAAATCATTTCCAACAGTTAAGTTTTTAGTAATACCTACGCCACCGGCAACTTGTAGTGCTCCACTGTTATTTGTGCCTAACGTGTTATCGGTAGAGTTATTAACTAGTAGTAGCGGAGTTGACTCAATTGTTACACTCTCACTGCCGTTGGTAGTAACTGCCGTAATATAAGTTTGTGTATTTTCTTTTACTTGAAATGCTATAGCTGTATTGTCAGGAATATTAACTGAAAGTGTACCATCTATCGTATGAATATCTGCTGTTCTGTCGTCACCTAAAGCAACACTTCCATTGACTGTTAAATTTGTACCAACATATAATTTTTTAGCAATACCAACACCACCGTCAAATGTTGTAGATGCAGTTGTAGTACTGCTAGCATCTGTAGAATTTTTAAATGCAACTAATGGTGTTGGTCCAAAAGTAGTAAGCTCGAGACTGTTTGAAGTATCAAACTTCAAGTAACTATTTGTACTTTCTTTAAATTCAACAGCTGATCCAGTATTATCTGGAAGGTTACTTGTAAGTTTGCCATTCAACGTGTTTTGTGCAGTAGTATCATCACCTAAAGTTGAATTTATATTAACTTTAAAATTGTTATTAACTGTGGTCGTGCCACTGTCTTTACCAATACTGATAGTCGTAGCATCGCCACCAAAATTTATAGTAGTAGCAGTAGTATCTAAAAGATTAAATGTTGTTTGATTGGTGGTTAAATCTCCACCTTTAATTTGTAAATCACCATTGATATATACTGTACCAGTAGCGTCACCGATATTAATAGTTGTTGCTTCACCGGCAAAATTAACAGTTGTTGCGCCAGAATTGACTAAAGTAAAATTACTATAAGTTGTGCTTATTGTACCGCCATTGACTGCAATACTTCCATTAAATGTAATAGAGTTACTGGCCACAGTCTCAGCATTAAGCGTAACTTTATTAAGATAATTTGTTTCTACATAGGTGCTAACTGCATACTGCGTTGGAACAGTATCGTGGGCTTGCGTTCCTTGACTGTTAATTAATAAAGGACTATCGCTAATTTCTCTCAGTATTACACCAACAGGTATACCGTTTCTTTTAAAGGGACCAATGCTAGCAATGCCGTTTAGAGCGATATTTTCAGCATCGATAGTAACTTCACCAGTTAATGCGTTTACATTAAATATCGAACCAACACGGAAATTACCCACCTGATCATTTGTAACTGTAAAACATTTACCGTTATTAATCTCTACACGTTCGTTGGCAGGCACTGGTTCTCCACCAAAAAATGGCAATGCGTTGTAAGTTACTCCTGCGCCTACGTATTCTAGTGCGGTGCCACCAGTACTAACAGTTGAAACATTATGAAATCTTGCTGTAGTATTTGCTGCAATACTGATAATTTGGGGGAAAACTTTTATGTCGACAGTTCCGCCATAAGAATTGTTCAAATAATCGATAACACTATCTTGTATATCTGATACATTGCTTAGTATATCTGTTCTGATAACAGCTAATGCACCATCGCCTAATGTGTAGTCAGGCATAGTAGCTGGATCCGGAAGATATCCTGTGCCATGATCAACTACATCTATGACAATTTGTAATAGCTCCTGTGCATAAGTAGCAGGACCGCTAACTGGGACCGGAGAACCTTTTGGAATACTAGTGTCTTGGCTGGTATTATTTCCAGGAGTCGGTGTAATTGAAATATTTCTTACAATGTTGCCGACTATAGTTTTCCAATATGTATAAGCTGCTAGAGTTTCTTCTACTTGTCCTATAATAACACTGCCTTCAAGATATGCAGCAGCAGCATCAACGGTTTTTGTGTTGCCGCCGTAGGCAAGGTCATAGGCCATTGCATCGATGATATAATCAATATCTCTACGACAAGTGTTTACATCGTAGATAAAATTGTTAGCGTTAATATATTTGATTACAGAATCTTGTATAGAACTTCTTGCATATTGAAGTGCTGTATTTTCTTCTTGTAATGCAGCACTTACCCATGTTATACTCGGCTCTACCTCAGTATAAGTACCTGTGTCTATAATATCTATTACATTTTGAATTAAGTCTTTTGCATCATTAGCCGCAGCCAGCGATCCAGGCAGCCCAGTAACTTGTAGTACAGTTCCTTGTAGCTGAATAATGTCATTATTTTGAGCAATTTCTCCTATGATTGTTTTCATGTAACCATAGGCATCTAAAGTTGCTGCTTTTTCACTAGGATCAATTTGCAGTACAGCAAACGAATAATATGCGTTACCAGCAATAGTAGTTTCTAAATTGCCGCCATAGGTAAGATCATAATATAGTGCATCTAAAATGTATCCAATATCTCGTTGACATTTTTCTTGACCGGTTGCACCTAGTGCTGTCCATATTGCTGTCCAATTAATATTAAGATAAGCGCTAACTTCTGCTTTAATAAAGTCTCTATTATCCTCAATTAAATTTCTTGCAAGTTTGTAATTAACACTATATCCCGTTGGATCTGGTCTAATTAGCCCGCCAATTTCGTCTAACCCGTTTTCAAGAACATTAATAATAATATCCATGTTATTTTCTACACTGGCTTTAGCAGTTGCATTATCAGTAATTTTTGCAGCTACTATTGTTTTTAAATAACGAAACGCTGCCAGTGTAGCTGCTTTTTGTTGTTGTGTAACTACTGCGGCGCCTGCTCTATAGTAGCTACGTGCGGCTGTTATAGTCCTAAAATTAGATCCAAACATTAAATCATAACACAATGCATCAACAATTAATCCTACATCGCGTGAACATGTTATGCTGTCGTAGTCTAATACATTATAGTTATAGGCAATCCAGGCAGTAATTTCGTCTTGTATGAATAACTTGTTGGCTATGAGTATATCTTTAGCTTGTGAATAGCCATCTTCTCTAGTTATAGCGTTAGGAATACTTATTGACGGTACACTTATTAATCCATTATCGATAATATCAGTTACGATGGCAAAATTATTAGTTATGGCTGTTTGAGCTGTAAGATTTACAGTCAGCGCTATTGCGAGATCCCTTGCTTCGTTTAGACCTGCTATTGTCTGTGATTTTTGTAGACTAGTAACCTTGGCCGAATAGGATCTTAAATATGATAATCCAGCAGCAGTACTAGCATAGTTTGAACCAAACGTCATATCAGTTAAGACTGCATCTAAAATAAGTTCAACATCGCGTCGGCATTTTATTTCATTATAAGTAAAAACTTGGTTTGTATTTTCCGTGTCTGTAACATAGTAACTAGTTGGATCATTTTCTAAAAATATGATACTACCTACTTGAGGCTTGTTACTTAGATTACTGACCGTGATTGTTTCATTTTTATACAAATTAGCAGTAGCACTACCTTGTACTAGTAAGGGATCTACACCTCCACCAGTTAGTGTAATATTAGGTTGAAAATCATAACCTGCTCCTGGATCATCAACACTGATCGCAACTAATAATCCAGTTGATGTATCTATGATTGCTGTACCTTGAGCTTGTGAGCCTCCTAGTATTGTAGGAGGATCAAAAGTGACTATAGGAGCTATGGTATAATGACTACCAGGGCTATTAATAGTCACCGACGCAACATACGAATAATAGTCAGATAAAACAATTCCACTATCGTATGGAATTTTATAATAACCATCAGCTACAAATCCGTAGTTACCAAAGTCACATACCGAGTTTGATATACTTAGATATCCGCCCTTGGTTGTATAATAAGCAATATGACAGAACACATTAAAGCAAGATACCAACTGCATGTATCCAAAATTAGTAATATGAAATCCTATAGCACCTTGTGCAACTTGTGTAAATGCATCGGCTACCATTGACTTAATAGGTGAAACTGAACTATACCTGTCACCGTCAATTAACATGCCGCCACCCGCACCACGTTGATTAATACCATAGACATCTAGATACAACGGATCAATTTCGTCGTCTAATAATGGACGAGGGCCAGTTACCATTCTACCTGCGGTGTTTCTTTGTTCTGTGATAAATGGAAACCATTCTTCGCCGTTGTTCATCCAGGGACCATTAATATTAGAACAGTTTTGAATGTAGGGAGAGGTGTCAACAACAGCATCATTATCAATATTAACGCAATAGGCAGGTGCAGGTATAGCTTTGAATACCAGTTGTGCAATATAATTTTGACTGTTGACTAATAGGAAGTCTGTTCCTCTTTCTACAGTGCCTGTGGCTGCTGCATAGGCAATATTATCTCCGTAGTCAATATAGGTGAACGACATAGAGTCTGGAATAGTTTCTACGTTTGCACACTCGTCATCAATTCCGGCTTCAGATGATATTATTCTTACTCTGTCTTTCACATTTAAGTCGTGTTCAACATCTGTAGTAACAGTAACAACACCATCAGTTCTTTCAACAAATGCTATATTCCATTTTGTTGTACCATTTAATGGTTTTAGAATTGTTCTGCGTAGATTATCTCCGATGATACTTACTTTTGGCGGAACTCTAATAGGATTATCTTCGTAGTATTCTCCGCTTCTAACAAAGATAGTAGTGCCTTCTTGAGCTGCTTCACATGCTGATTTAATAGTTCGTTTAGCTTGTTTAGGGCCTTCGCCCTTACCATCGTTATCATCATTACCGTCTAAGGTAACATACATTACATTCGTAACTTCAGGTCCTGCAACCTGTGTACCTACAGTGATAAATTCTCCGTTGACAGTTACTGATGATGTTGGATTAAATTCAATATCACCGTTAGGTTTTATTAAAACTTTCTTATCAAGAGCATTTTGAGTATTAAGGTTTTGTCTACGAATGAATTTCATGATTAGATTAACACATAGCTGGTTGTACAAGTAACCTGATCAGTACTTAATAATACTGCTGTTCCAGTTGCTAGACCATCACCAGATTGTGTAAAATCTATAGATGGAGGATTAATATATCCTGATCCAGCTTCTGTAATATAAACTCCAGTTACCGCTCCTCCAGATACTAGTGCATAACCAGTAGCGGTTACACCTTCGGGAAAATCTGGGTCAGAAAAATAAACCGGGTCACCATTTGTATATGAACTACCCGTGCCTCCCATAATTACACTGGCAACTCCTTGTCCTAAGGTATTTGCCCAAATCCTGTCGTGTGCATCTAAAACAATTCTTTCGGTACTAAATGTAAAAGTATCTCCGGCATCTAATGGTACTCGATGCATTAGTTTATTAGCAGTCCCGGCACTATCTCCGTCTTTTACTGCATATACTTCTAGCCATTGTCTGCCTAAAGCACTGTCAACACTACTTGGAGTGTTATAGTTACAAAATAACATCACAGTCACAGCAGAGGATGACGCTAGATCATCGCTGATTGGTTGTGCTGTATTTGTTAAGATCGTGCTTACTAACGCCATTTTTATTCCTTACAATATTAGAGCAAATAAAAGTGCTTTTGTTTTACTAATTAATTCATCATTAGTACCTTGTGTATTAACAAAGTATACACCAGTTCCTCCATTTCCTGGAACTGCTTTAGAATATAATTTTACATTTGTACTCGGAGTTGATGGTGTTGATACTCTATTATCTAAAGCTAGATAAGCGTCAACATGCAATGTATCACTAGTGTCTTCACTTATAGTATTTCCGCTAGTTCTTACACTGCCAACTAGTAGACCATTGGTAGTCATTGTTGCTTGTGTAAGATTGTCAACTACAAATTCTATTTCGCTAGGATTACCTGAAGTAGCAAAGTCACTTACTGTTACTCTAGTATCTTGATCAATAATCTCATCCGGCGGATGAGTTGCTACGTAATATGCTACATAGTCATCAACATATTTTTTGTTTGGTATTACATCGTCACTAGTAACATAATTTTCATAATCAACTGTACCAGTAACAGTAATTACACCTGTGCCTGCACCAATTAAAGTTAAATCATCACCGCCAGTAATAATACTGTTAGTAGCTACTGGTATGTATGATCCGCTTGTTTTATATCTAGCTGTCCAAGCATCAGTAGTTTCATCATAAATCCAAAGTGCAGCGTTAACACTGCCTCTGTCAATTTCTAAACCACTGGTGCCTAATGTTACGCCAGCACCGGCTTCGCCTTTGTTAAGAACAATAACATTGTCATTAATTTGTGTATTTGTTGTTTCTAAAGATGTGACTGCACCAAGTACAGTTAAACTACCAGTTATGATAACTTCACCAACTTGATTACCAGTGTTAAAAAGAATCTTACCGCCTGAATCTACAACAATTTTATAGTCAGCTGATGACCCAGCATAGCTATTTGATCCGCCACTAGTTACTTTTACTATCTTTGACATCTGTTATCCTTAATAGGGGCCTTGGCCCCTATATTAATTAAGCGTTTTCAATTACAACTGTATCAGCTGCGCTGTATGAATTTTCAGTATCTGAAAATACCCAGTGTGCTCTTTCATTGTCTGCAAATAGCCATTCAGCTTCGTTATTAGTCCATTGTTTAAGAACAGCAAGTTTTGATGTCAACTTCATAACAAAGTATGTATTACCGTTGTCATCTGTAGCTTGAATGTAGGCATATCCTACGCCTGGTGTATCGTCGTCTGTTAGTTGACAAATTCTAATACCGTCTGCTGTTTTAACTTTATAACGGCGAGTTGATACTTGACGAATAATGTCTCCAATTTGATCGCCTTCATTACCTGTGTTAGCATGGATGATGATTGCGTTTTCTTGATTAGTTGCTGAGCCGATAATACCTGAATCAGTAGATAGTACAGCAGTTGGTGCTCCTGGACTTGTGCCAGAGATAGGACCTGCTTCGCCAGCCGCCCAGCTTAGTGTTGGAGCAGTTGTATAGCCTGAACCTTTTTCATTCATAACAATGGTCTTAACACGCCATGTAATTTCTGCTTGTGCATCATTACCTACTGCTCCGACTACTTGATATGATCCGCCTGTTGGAAGAGTTGTAAAACTACCGCGATTAACAATAGTAAAACCAGTAATATCATCTGAAGCAACGGTTACTGTAGCAGTAACTCCTGTTGGGCCTGTAAATGTCACAGTTTCACCATTAACATATCCTGTGCCGTAGTCGTTAGTATCAGTAATTGTAATAGTAGAAACTTCCCAAGTTACTGTAGCAGTGGCTTGTACGCCGCCTGGGATTTGAGGTGCTGGTATTACTAGATCTGGTTGACCGCTATCACTATCGACTTCAATATTACCTAGTTGGCCTGGTAGTATATAAGAAGAGATACCTTCGCCGCCGATGTTATCATCTGCATAGTTTTGACTGTTTGAATTAGGGCCAGCTGTTTGATCGCCTGCACGACCAAAATTTCGGTTACCAAAATATTTTTTGTTTAGAGGACGTCCCATTTTATTTTCTCCTTGAAAAGCGGCGTTCTAGGCCGTACGCGGTCGGATTTCCGCATAAAACTTACGGAATGTAAGTCGTACAATGTATTTATGTTATGCTCCTAAGTTAAATGCCAGCGTGATTCTATCTTCATTAGAACGATTTTCTAATACCCTGTGTTCTAATTGCGAAGGAAATATTAAAAGTAATCTTTGTACAGGTTCTAATATTTTAGTCTGTGTGTCGTGTCTAAACTCTATGTTACCGCAATCACTTGGAGTCTTTATGTAGTATACTCCAACTTGTCTAGCACCTCCGTGACTATGCCAGCCGTGATAGGCTTTTGATGGACTTATATTGAACCATATGTGTTTAAATGGAGATTTTAAATCTGCTGTGGCGATGCAAAGATTTAAAAATTCATCGGCCCAAGGTATACTTAATGTGTTTGTTAGTTGAGGAGATTGCCAGCCTAAACGATTACTGCGTTGTTGAGCTTTAGTTAAAGTTTTAAATTTGTAGATATTGTCTACAAAATCACTAGGAGTATCAATGTAATATTGTTTGATTTGATCTAACATAAGATATTTAAGTCAAGAAAAAGGGCTCCGAAGAGCCCTTATCTTTCTTACTAAAGTAAAAATTACTTGAATGAAACGTTGCCGCTATCAATGCTAACTTTACCTAGGTAGTCAGCAGCATTACCAAGAGATGATGCTGTATTTGACAATTCAACATAACCATAACGTGTCATGAATGATACGACTGGTTCGAATGTTGATGGATCTAGAACAACACCGCTGCTCATCAATGGAATGTATGGGCAATAGAATGCTGCTGCGTCTGATTCGCTAGAACCTTTGTATCCAATTAGAACATCGGTTGCATCAGTTGCGTATGTGTTAACATAGATCTTCATAGCACTGTTCAATGTACCAACGAACTTGGTGTTTGTTGGAGCTTCGAATGTACCTTCTGTTGTACGAGCAAATGCGCTTGTAGTAGCAGACTGAAGAATTGTTAGAGCAAATGGGCTAACAACGGCCCAGTTACCAGCACCGCGACGTGTACGTTGAGCGATCAAGTTGCTTACGCGATTGATCTGAACAGCTAGAGCAGCGTGTTCATCACCAACGAATGTTGCTGTACCAGAAACGTTTTGTTGTTCATATGCTTCTGTAGCTGTACCAGCCAATGATGCTAGGCTAGCTAGGATCTCTTGGTCGATTTCAGCTGTGATTTCTTGAGCTAGAGCAGCCATGATTTCTGCTTCAACGTCAATACCTTGTTGGGCTTGTGCGTCTTGGGCTGCTTCAAATGTCCAGCGAGCTGACAACTTACGTGTCTTAGCTTCAACTGTCTGCTTCAAGATTTGAATTGACATGCGCTTACCGGCTGCACCTTCTAGAGTAGCTGTTGAAGCTGCTTTAGGATTAGATGCATTGTTGTTACCAGAATAAGCTTCTGCAATTTTGAATGGGCTTAGTGCTTCTTCACCAGCTACTACGCCATCGCCGTTATCTGCATAACGAACACGTAGAGTATGGATTTGACCCACTGGACCAGTCATTGGTTGTACGCCAACTAACTCGTTAGCAATAACGGTTGGCATAACGCGACGGATTACTGGAAGAATCACGCGATTTAATGTTGCGACGTTGCCGGCAGAAGTGGCACCAGCTGTTGGGCTTTCTAGAAGATACTTACGTGTATTCTCTAATGTAATTCCCATTACTGATTTTTTTGTGCCTTGTAAGCCTTCTAATAGGGCTTCTTTAGTTTCTGTCCAGCGGCCATGTAGTAGTTCTGACATTTAAATTCTCCTTAAATTTTTAATCCAGCGAGTCTACGTATGTCAACAATATTATTTGATGAATCGTTCTCGCTACTACTTACGCTGTTACTTACTTTGTTGCCTGTAACTTCTTTTGCCTCTACTAGTGCCTGTTTCTTCTGCGGTGCTTTGCCTTCGATTACTGCGGGAAGGTACTTGTTAAAACTATTTTCTAATTTTGTAGTGTGTACACTTTCCAACAATTCTGTCATGATACCTTGCTGTTCCTTGTTTAAAGGATTCAACAATTCATGCATAATCTTTTGGCGCTCAATGCCTTCTTTAAGAGCACGAGCTTCTGTTTCTTTGCTTTCTGCGATCTTCTTAGCTTCAGCCACAGCGTGTTGAGCTTCTGCAATTTCTAGATCTTTCAAGTTTATAACTTTGAGCAATTTACTTGTTTCTGATTTCTCAGAAAGATAACTGGTTTGATATTCGTTAGCAAATGCTTCGAATAACTTACGACCAAAATCTGCTTTACGGGCAGCATCGATGTCTTCTTTCAGTTGGTTAATCTCTTTTGTGAGACTAACTTTAACTGTTTCTTCAACCATCTTAGCAGCACGTTGTACAAACTTTGTCTTCATTTGTGTTAATGCTTCACGGCCTTCGCGAACTAAGCGAACCTTAGTTTCTGCTAGGTCAGTTTTGTCTTTGTAAAATTCTGCAATTTCTTGAGCTAGAGCTTCTACGACGAATTCTTCTAACTTGCCAAACTTCTGAGCCATTTCAAGTTGATCTTCGTGTAACTCGCGTACTTCTGCGGCTAACTGGCGTGCAACGAATTCCTTCATTACATTACCAGCATTATGCATTTTTACTGCATATTTTGCCTTAGCTTCTGCTAGTTGACGACGATCTTCCTCAAATTCTGCGATTTCAACAGCTAGGCTATCTGTTAACATTCTGTCAACAGCTTCTACCATTGCGGCTTTATCGTGTTCATAACGTTGAGCGAATTCTTCGCGTAGTTGTTGAGTAACTTGTTCACGGTTCTCGTTTACACGAGCTTCCCAAGCTGACTCAAGAGCTACTTTAGTCTCTTCAGAAATCACATTATTTTCAATTAACGTTTTCAATGCGTCCAACATGTGATTCTCCTTTTTATTGGAGCTTGCTTATTATAGATAATAAGCTCTCTTTGAGATAACGCTGTGCCTGAGGATCGCCCTGCACTTCGTTCGCTATGCGAACGGCCCTATTCCCACCTTTAGTATTCATAAGATGTTCATAGATTGCTGTAGGGTATGCCCCTGGGGCACTTGGTTGAGCTACCACATCTACTGTGATAATCTCAAAATCTGACACTTCACCGGAACCGTCCTCACGAACGTTTCCAGATCCACGACTTGATACTCCTAACTTTACACCGCTTTGTACCATGCTTTTAACAAGGTTACCCATTGGTGTAGGTAGGATTTTCAACTTTCCATAACCATTTGGACCGTCCATCCACATTTGCGTTATCATGTGGCTGACGCGGTCTAGGTTAATTTTTAGGTCATCAGGATGATCAACTTCGCCGAGTACTGAGTATCCACCAGCACACTGATCATTAAGAGTTTGAACAGCCTTACTAATTTCATGTACAGGATATACACGTTGGTTTGCATTACGGATACCACCTTGTATGCAAATACCACTCATGTATAGACTCTTACCCTCTTTGTCATCACTTTCTAAGAGGGTAATCTGAGCTTGATCAAAACTCAAGTTCTCACGAAGATATTTCATCTTATCTTGAACCTACAATACTTTTCTTATTATCGGCTTGCTCTGGCTTGCCTTTTTTCTCTGCACCGTGACCTGGTTCAGATTTCTTAAAAGCTGACTTTCCAGCTTTTGCACCTGGAACATTAATGTTACCGAAGTTTTCTTCTTTAGTAGAAGGATTTAGTAGTCCACCTTGTGTACCACCTTTTTCTGTTGAGAAGCTCTTAGCGATGTTAGCAGTTGTACCGCCCATGTCGTTTTTGCCTGCTACGATTGACTTGGTATTAACACCATTGTCACCGTGCTTTGGAGCAGAGACTTTTTCAACGTATTCACGCATTAGACTTTCTTCTAAGTCGTCTTCGTCTTCGTCTTCATCTTCGTCCTTGGCTTCAAAACTGAGCATTTCGTCGGTTTCATCTTCGCCACCCATGTCCATACCCATGTCCATGTCGTCGCCGCCCATGTCATCCATCTCATGGCCTTCACCTTCTTCGCCGGCCATCAGTTGTTCAAATTCTGCTTTTAGGTCATCTAATGCATCTTCAAGATCCATTACACGATCTTCAATATCTTCTTCGCCGCCCATGTCTTCTTCATCGCCCATGTCGTCTTCGCTGCCTTCTTCGTCTTCAACGTCGTGCATCAAATCATCACTGGCATCACCGCCAATTTCGTTATCGCCGAAGGCTTCTTCCATTTCGTCTTCATCTTCCATTTCTTCTGCTAGAAGATTTTCGTAAATTTCACGGCTCTTTTCAACTACGATATCGTGAAAAATTTCTTTTGCTTTATCTTGTTGCTCATTAATTAGAGCGTCGAGCATAAGCTCAAACTTAGAACGATCAGTCATATTAGGTCTCCTATAATGTATAAGGCTGTCGATTATATTTACATACAACTGTAAAAAATGGTGTTATAATGGTGGAAAAACAGAAGATTTTAAAAAAATCTTCTAGAAACAATGTATTAAGCAGCTGGTGCTGGTTCTTGTCCGTACATTGTGTGAATAAAACTTAGCTCGTCTTCTTGTTCTAGAATATGTGCTTCTGAACTTTTTCTCAGTTCGTTAATTTGTCCTAAACTAAGTCTAGTTTTTCTTGTATCGTCACGACGTATAAGGCTATTATCACGATCCTGATCGTATCTTAGATCAGTTGCAATAGCCTTAGTATCTGGATCAATATAAAAAAGTTCTCTAAGAATCATGATATTATTTATGCAGCCGGCATTGGACTAGCTGGTAGTGCGCCAGCTGATGTTGGTGTTGGTGCACCAGCTGCTGCTCCAGGTTCTGGCGGAACCATATCTTCTGGTGCTGATTCTGGTGCGCTGGCTTCTATATCCGAATCTATACCTGCTTGACTTAGGCCAACAGAACGTAGTTCGCCGGCACTGTCTGTATGCGTAGGTATGCTTTCGCCTTTTTCTTCGGCCCACATGCGTTCGTTTTCTGCTATTTCTTCATCAGTTAATCCCAAGAATCGCTTGAGTGTAAAGCGTTTAGACATGAAAGGAATAGCTGCTACCACGTTAAATGTATTAATTCTACCGCCATCTAGTTCTGCTTGGCGCTGGCTAGCAAAGTTCATTGGAGGATTAAACTTAAGATCGAACAAAGATGAATCAATGTTCACACCTTTTGAGTACAGAAACATCTTAAATTCTTGATCAAATACACTGCTTACCAGTGCTTGTAGGCGCTCACAATACTTGTTAAAACGCAGCTCTTGAATATAAGCTGTGCCCACACGGCCGTCATTATATTGAGAATTCGAATCATCTGCACCTGTTGGCAAGTAGCTGCTGGGTATACGTAGACCACGGAATAATTTATTAGTAAAATACTTTAAATCATCAATCTCGCCTAGATTAGTACCGCCGGGTAGTGTGTCTACTTTTGATCCACGACCTTCTGCTGTCTGTGGGAAAAAGTAGTCTTCGTTGATGCTCAACGGGTTATAAGCACTGTCAATAACATTAGTTCCACCGCCGTTTTGGCTAGGAATGCGTCGTTGGTGAATTTCATTTTTTACACGTTCTACAAAGCTCATGGCCAAGTGACTGGGCATGTTACCTACGTCAATGTAAAAGATTCTGCGCTCAGGAGCACGTTGAATACGATAGATTAGAATAGCATCTTCTAGTAATTCTTTTTGTTTGTAGGTCTTAAAAATATTTTCTAAAAGACTATTTCCAAAAGGATAATTGTTATCTAGCCCTTCTGACAAACTTAGGTGTACCATATGTCTAGCATCAACTGCTAGTTCTTGTTCACCTGTAGAAAAACGTGTACCTGGTTGTGCAGGATATGCTCCAGTCATACCACGAGCAAGTCCGCCACCTGCAACATAGCTAGTACCTCTATTGTTAGTCTGCGTGGTATTAGGTGTAATCTGTGTTACAACTAAGTTTTGAAAGTTTGGATTTATATCTCGAATAACATACTGTTCTGGCTTTTTGCCGTCACTTTCGTTGACAATAATCTTAACAATCTTACCAGGATCTACATAAAACCATTTTTGAGTTTCTGGATCTCTAATAAAGAATCCGTCTCCATATTTGAATATATTTCTAATGATGCGGAAGATTCTAGTGTCAAACTTTTGTAGTTTTGTCCACTGCTGTAGGTATTCTCTAAGTATTGTTATTTCACTATTTGTAGCACGATTACGCCACTGTACTGTAAACGGAGTGTTATTTTCCTTGCTTAACTGTGTGCAAAATTCAGCTAGAATATCCAGCGCAGCATTTACTTCTGGATCTCCGTCCATAGTATCGTACTGCATGTATCTTTCAACACGGTTAGGTGATCCAGTGTAGATATCTGGTAGGTAACTGCTGTAGTTTGTACGAGCTGGACCTGCTTTGCTGTTAGGATTCAAAGGTGATACATTACTAGAATTAGTGTTAACTGGCACTGGAGAGAAATATTTTTTCCAACTCATATTTTATGTTTAGGCGAATAAGTTTCCGCTCAATCCTTTGGTGACTTTAACCTGCTTAGTGCTGACTTCTACTGATTGTGCTGATAGTGCGACTAACTGATTAATACTATTATTTAACAGATCTAACTTGTCACCTAGGTCAGAGAGGCTAGCATCTCCGAGCATCATTCGGTCAGCTGATCTATCAGCTGTGCCAGCTGTAGATTGTGACATTGCATTTAGTTTTCTTTCAACTTCCTGTTCTTTACCCAGTCTGTCCATATTTGGCATAGGTAATTTTGGCACCATAGTATTTAAATTTGATGACAAGGATTTAAGTGTGCCTTCGATATTACTGCTCTGTACACCTTTGACAAATGTTTTCATTTGATCTTCTGTGATCACGGACTCTCGTCCATGCAACATGGCCAGTGTTCCGGATCCAAAATTCTCAAATAAGTTACCAGTTTCTCCCAAACTACCATGCTGTCTACTAGCCCCTGGATTAAGTTTACCTAGTACATTTAGAGTTGTTACATCCATATTGGTTAGTTTGCCTATCATGTTCATAGGATTTACCATAGATTCTCGTTGTCTATTCATTCCAACTGTATCAGGAACTTGTCTTTCTCGTCCAGTAGTTGGATCAGTTACAGTTTGAGGTTGTGCGGCTTGATTACCGTCTCCTATTATAGATCGAGTAAAGCCGGCTATAGGCGCTTCTACCCGAGCTCTATAGGACACACCATCTTTAACATTTCGTAAAGGATCACCATTCCTCTCACCGTATTCTCTAATATTCTTGCCCAGTGCTTCGTTCAAAGGTGCTACAAGATTAGCATTAATAGCAGCCCCTGCATCTGCTGCACGACTTTGGAATTTAACAATAGCATCTGTAGTAGCAGCACCTTCTATTTGTTCGCCGGTTTTAGTTTTACCTTCTTGTTCAAGTTTAGCTCGTTTATTAATTTCTTCTTGAACTAGTTTAGCATCTTTAGCATTGGCAAGATTTAGTTGATTGTCTTTGGACCTTGTGGCATTCATTTCTACAACCATGGCATCCATAGTCTTACTGTAGCCCATGGTGCTTTCAGCACCTGATTTAAATGCACCAATGCCTAGCTGTTGTGCTTGTAAATAGCCTGTAGTATTTTGTTGTGCTATAACTGCTGCCTTGGCATCTTCCATTAGTCTTTCAGCAGCAGCTTTTTGTTCTTCTGTTTTAGCATTCTTAGCAGCATTAACAGCTTCTTGTAGTTGACGTCCTGCTGGTCCTAGAGCTGCCATTTGTTCACTAGCTTCTTTACTGCGTACACCGCCAGTGGCCATTTCTTTAACTACACCTTCGATAGAAGGCCCTAGCGAATGAGCACTAGTCTGCATACTCTGTATAGCTGCTGATCTTGCTGCTTTTTCTTCATTGGTTAGCCCCATTAAAGATAATTTTTCCATAGCTTGATACTGTGCATCAGTGGCTCTGGCGCGGGCAGCTTCTTCTTGTTCTTGACGGCTCTTGCCTGTTAATTTGGCTACAGCGTCCATCTGTTCAGCTAGATCTGCAGCCGCACGTATAGCCACTCCACGTGCTTCTTTTTCATTGAGATTAACTAATCGTTGGCTGGCCATGTTGTTGACCAACACCTCATTAAGTTCTTCTGTAGTATACCCCATGGCCCGCATCTTATCTGCGGTATCAGTGTCAAAGAAATCTTTTGAGAATGAGTTAAATGCTCTTGCGCTTTCAGTTACTGATGAACCTAGGCCTATTAGACTTTCTTTATTTTTAGATAGAAAACTAGTATATTCTTCAAAGCTCATGCGAGTTTGTGCTGCACCTGCTCTAAAACCTATAGCATCATTGCCAAAGCTAGCACCAAACTTGCTGACTTCTCTCCATTTTTCCACAGTGCTCTGACCGTAGTTACCGAGATCTCGTATAACTGTACCAGCTGCTTGGCCGGCTGCACCACCCATTTCTCCAAAAATTCTACCTAGACTATTAGTTGCATCGTTTAACTTGTAACTTTGATCGCTGATTTTTTTAAAACCGTCGTAGACTTCTTCTCCTGTTACATGTAAAACATCCCCAAGTTTACTCATGGCTCGTTTGGCACCCTCGGTGGCTTCATTAAAACCAGTGGGTGCAGAACCCGGTGTTGGTGCTGGAGTCCCTCCACTGCTGCCACCACTTAGATAGCCTCGCCTGTTGGCTTCACGGAAGACTTCTAACATTTCGTCTCTAGTTATTGACATAATTTTTTACCAAAAAAGTGGGTATATAAATACTCGTATTATATTTATCTGAGGTTAAAAACATGTCAAATCCGCTGCAAAAATATTTTCGTCAGCCTAAAATTTTTATTCAATTGCCCAGTCAGGGCATATACTCTAGTGCTGATGCCATAGACAATGCTGCAGGACAACTGCCTGTTATGTCAATGACTGGCATGGACGAACTTCTGCTCAAAACTCCAGATGCATTGATGAATGGAGAAGCCACAGTTAGAGTTATACAAAGCTGTGTGCCCAATATTAGAAATGCTTGGGAAGTCTGCAATCTTGATCTTGATCTACTCTTAATATCCATACGCATAGCTACCTACGGTACTAATATGACTGTGGGACATATCTGTCCAAATTGTGCAGCAGAAAATGACTATACCGTTGACCTAATGACATTAGTAGATCATTTCAGTAACTGCAAATATGATAATAGAGTGTCTGTTGAGGAGTTGACAATCTTTATACGTCCTCTAGATTATAAGTCTATGACTGACTTTAACTTAAAAAACTTTGAACTGCAAAGGCAGCTACGGCAAGCATTGACCATAGAAGATGAAGATGCTAAAAATAAAATAATAGCTGAACTCTATGAAAAGTTGGCTGTAATCCAAAACGAATCTTACATAGCCAGCATTGACAGTGTGCAAG
>Ga0222712_10000558_pt1 | contig 48550 bp, 32 predicted proteins | sample C33_657DmetaG_FD_165043 | JGI IMG/M metagenome (GOLD analysis project Ga0222712, IMG submission 165043) | Estuarine water microbial communities from San Francisco Bay, California, United States - C33_657D | ecosystem: Environmental > Aquatic > Marine > Unclassified | place: USA: California... | reverse complement strand
CCCGACGACGAGCCCCCCCCCCCCCCCCGGGCGACGTTCAATTCGCGCGCGCGCGCGCGGGTTGACCCGCACACGACGCGCGCGATCAATCGCGTTTCGATCGCGCGATCGAAACGCGTGGCGTTGCGTTCGACGAAAAGAGCGAAGACGCGCGTCGAACGACGGCGACGTCGAACGACGGCGTTGACGACGCGAGGACGAGGAGGAGAGCGAGGAGGAGGACGAGAGGGCGACGATCGTAAGGCGAACGGCAGGAATCGCACGGAATGGCGTCGATGAACGCCTCGACTCTGGAGGCGTACGTGACCGATCGCGATGTCAAGGCGTTGACCGCGACGGGGGTGGAGAATCTCGCGACGTTTTTAAAGACGGATTTGAAACGAGGGTTATGCGACGACGAATGGGCGAGCGCGGAACGACGCGAAGCGTACGGGGCGAATGAGTTCGAGTACCCGCCGCCGAAGACGTTTTGGGAGTTGTGCGTGGACGCCCTCGGGGATTTGACGGTGAGGATTTTGATCGTGGCGTCGATCATTTCGTTGTGCGTGGGCGCGGGGATGCCTTCGCACCGAGCGGAATACGGGTACTTGGAGGGTATCGCGATTATTCTCGTCGTCTTCGTCGTCGTTTTCATGCAAGCGTACATTGATTTCGTCAAGGAGCAAAAGTTTCGACAGTTGAACTCGATCAAGGACAATTACTCTGTCAAAGCGATTCGCAACGGCGAAAGTGTGGCAATTTCGGCGGGTGAAGTCGTCGTAGGTGATTTGGTGCAGCTCACCGCGGGAGACAAAGTTCCCGCAGACGCGGTTTTCATCGAAGGCTCGAAGTTCAAGGCAAACGAGGCGGCTATGACGGGAGAACCCCTGGACATTGCAAAGTCTCGCGACAAAGACCCGTTCGTGTTGAGCGGGACATCCATTTCAGAAGGTTCCGGTACGGTTATGATCATCTGCGTCGGCGGTCGTTCGCAGTGGGGGGTGATTTTGAAGACGTTGATAGTCGAACCGAGCGACACGCCGTTGCAGGAGCGCCTTGAGCGTTTAGTGTTGACAATCGGGAAGTTCGGTATTGTCGCTGCCATTCTGACCTTTCTCGCGAGTATGATTCGCTGGATCATTCGCGGCGCAGACTCTGGTTCGTGGGACGGTACGCTGATATTGGACTACTTGATCAACGCCGTGACGATTGTCGTCGTCGCCATCCCCGAAGGTTTACCCTTGGCAATTACACTCGGTTTGGCGTTTGCCATGAAGAAGATGATGGCGGACCAAAACCTCGTTCGTCGCCTTGAAGCTTGTGAAACTATGGGCAGCGCGACGCAGCTGAACGCTGATAAAACGGGCACGCTTACGCAAAACAGAATGACCGTCACCGAATGTTGGATTGACGGCAAGGTTTTTGACACTATGCCTCCGGCTGGGTTGAGCGGCGTATACGTCGACATGTTATGCCAGTCCATGGCGTGCAACTCTGACGCCAACTTGAGCCGTAAAGATAACGGTACGATCGAACACCTTGGAAGCAAGACTGAGTGCGCTTTGCTGCAGCTCGTCGAGCAGTTGAGTCCTCCCAAGGGCAAAACGCAGTCTTATATTGATTTGCGCGAAAAGAACCCAGAAGCGCAGCGATATCACTTCACCTCTGCGCGCAAACGCATGTCCACGGCGATCGTTAATGGTTCTGGTTCGCGCTTGCACGTCAAAGGCGCATCTGAAATCGTCGTCAAATTGTGCTCGAGAGTGATGGCTGCTGATGGCAAAGTCGGCCCGTTGACATCAGAAAAGCTAAAGGATGCCGAACAGGCGATCGAACACTTTGCCCGTCGAGGTTTGCGCACCTTGTGCATCGCGTATACAGATACCGCCACCTCTGCGACTAAGCTCGGTGACGAACCGCCCGAACGTGACCTTATCTTGCTCGCCATCACGGGTATCAAGGACCCTATTCGCCCAGAGACGGCTGAGGCTGTGGCGCTGCTTCGCGGCGCAGGCGTCACTGTCCGCATGGTGACTGGTGACAACGCAATCACCGCCGAGGCGATCGCTCGCGAAGCGGGTATTCTTCTTGATGGTGACGATGGCTTGGTTCTCGAAGGCCCAGATTTCCGTAAGATGTCTGACCATGAGAAGGAAGCGATCGCTATGCGCATTCGCGTCCTCGCGCGGTCGTCGCCGTCCGATAAGCTCATGCTCTGTAACTTACAAAAGTCCCTCGGTGAGGTCGTCGCAGTCACTGGTGACGGTACCAACGATGCACCTGCACTTAAAGAAGCCGATGTAGGCTTCGCTTTGGGCATCGCAGGTACGGAAATCGCGAAGGAAGCATGTGACATTGTCATTCTTGATGACAACATCAAATCGATGGCAAAGGCTGTGCTATGGGGACGTAACGTGTATCAATCCATCCGAAAGTTCCTGCAGTTCCAGCTCGTTGTGAATATCGTTGCCGTGAGCTTGAACTTGATCGCGGCGATCGCTGGGGTTGAAGAGCTTCCTCTCGCTGCGGTGCCGCTTCTTTGGGTGAACATGATCATGGACTCTATGGGTGCTCTCGCCCTCGCGACGGAGCCTCCGTCTCCGGAACTCATGAAGCGCAAGCCATTCGGTCGAACCGCGCCGCTGATCAACAAAGAAATGTGGCGTAACATCATCGGAATCGCCGCTTTTCAGCTGTGTGTGTGCTTGGTATTCATGTTTGATGGCGTGGCTTTGTTGAACTTAAAGTGCAAGATGATTGTTCCCGCGGCACCAGCCGTGGCGTATGAAGATTGCCACCTTCGAGACTTAGAGCTCAACGGGTTCATTTTCAACACCTTCGTGTTCATGCAGATTTTTTCGGAAATAAACTCTCGCCGCATCGTGGAATTTAACGTTTTTGCTGACATTGAGAAGTCCCACATCTTTTGTGCAATTTTGGTAGTCACGGTGGCAGTGCAGGTGCTTTTCATAGAAGCTGTCGGTGGCACGGTTGTGGGTCCTGCGATTGGTTTCGTGAGCCAGAATACCAAAGAGTGGATTATAACGATCATCATCGGTATCTTGATTCTCCCGATTGGGTTCCTTACGAGACTTTTGCCGCTGAAATGGTTCCCTGGAATAACGGATGAGGAGAGTAACATCCGAGCCATGGCGGCGGCCAAGGCGGCGGTCGAGGCAGCGGAAGCGAAAGCTTTCGCCGCAGAGCAGGCTATTGATGTGAACGCAATCAAATCGAGCGAGGAAAAGCCGCACAAGCATTTGGGATTCGGTGAAGCCGTCGTCGCATCGAGACTTCACTCTCGCCAGAGTCGTCTTTCAGACGCGTCGTCGAGCACGATGGATCTTCCCCAAACCAAGTCTTTCAGGATATTTGCTCATGCCGTTATAGCCGCTGGTCGATTGAAGAACTCTTCTACCGCCTCGAGCAAAGTAAACCCGAAGCAATGAGTGCAACACGTTTACAGTTTGCGTGGTTTGTGTTGTTTTCCGCGAATTAGTTTCATTCAACTTAAAACGCCAAGTCTTTACATCGCGACATCGCGCTTGAGACGCGCTCACGTTAATGCTAAGATAATACTACGACTATCATTCGATCTATGAATCAACTCGCTCAATAAAAACGCTTCATCATCCGTCGCACCGCGGACCTCCTTCGCTGACTCGCCGGTAGTTGACCTCGTGCCCTCAATGCCCGACTCGCCGAACGCCAAGACGACGCCGTCAGGGCGGGTGAACCCATTCGTACGTGCCGCGTCGATTGTTCTCCTCGCGTTCGCCACCGCCAGCGTCTTCGGCGTCGTCGCCGAATCCAAAGACATACTCACCCTCCGCGTGCACTCGCACTCGCGAGATGGTTGGCGCTGGACCAACTCCACGGTCGCGTCCGCTCCCTTGACGTGCTTCGGATACGAATGGGACGTGCGTTACGTCCACGATCGTCACTTGCGCGTCACCGCGAAGACATCCGCGGGCGCGCGCGAAGGTGTTCTCGGTTTAGTGCGCACAAAGGTGTTCTCGGTGGGCATCGCTTTGAGAGACGGCTCGAGCGCGCTGCGCGTCGACCAACGAGTCTTTCGAGGGTTCGGCCGCGAGCTGCCGAACGCGGGGGAGACTCGAGAGGCCATCGTTGAGCTCGCGGCGGCGATGAAGGATTTAGCCGCGCGGGGAGGGGCGTTGAACGCGCAAGGCGAGTTGGAGCTGACCGTACGCGTACGCGTGTGGAATAATCGATTGCACTTGGTTTTCAAGGACGACGTGCTCGAAGTGATGAGCATCATCGCAGTCATCGCGTGGTTTTTAGTATTAGCCGTACATGTGCTCAGAGCGGTTCGCACGGAGGCGTCGAAGCATCGCGAAGAGAAAAAGCTGCTGAGGCTGAAGCACGAAATAGCGCACGAGTCGCGACAGGTGGCAACGGCCACGCATCATGTATTTTATTTACTAGCGACGATAGCGGCGGCGCCGTGGCGAGCGACTATGGAGGTGCTGGATGTCCCGATTTCAATTCTCAGCGCAGTTTTGGCGATCGTGACGGATGTCATAGTCGAGACTTTCAATTTGTTCTGGGTGGTGACGCTGCTCAACACATCCGCCAGGGAGAGAGTGACGGCCGAGACTTATGCAGAGAACGCCCCACACTATTCCGCAAACGGTAAGCCACCGCCGAAAAACCACCGCATTAAACATGGGGTTCATCAAAGTAGTCCGCCTCGCAAGCGCTCGACTGCGGCACATCACGGAAGAAAGGATTCAGATGACATTTTACTGAAGCGATTGGTTATCCCTGAGTCGATCATAGAGGCCCAGCAACGCGCCGCCGAAAAGGAAGCCAATGAAGCTCTCCAGCACGCCCAGTCGCAAATACGCTCAAAGGCGAATAGCATGAATCTTCGAGATTCGAACTTGGTCACGAAGGCTGACGTGCCGATGCTGGCCGACGGCGACATTTTCGCGGACGTCCCAGGATTATCTTCGGCTTCACTTCGCCGTAGACCATCGATCGTCTTCGAAAAGATGGATGTTGGCACTCAAAGCGAGAGCTCGGATTTCAGCAGCGCTTCGTTGACGCATTCGAGGCAGCAGAGTGCTGAATTACATGCGAGGCAGAACTCTCTCGTGAGTCACATGCTGGACGCCCTCGGCGAGCTCGATTCACCACCCGATCCCAAGAGTCGCGTCATCGTTCCAGAGCGATCGGCATCCCCGCGTTCGCATTCAACTCTTGACGCGAGTTTCAACGTGTTGTGGAGCGACCCCGCCGGGAAGCTTTAAAAATTACACTTTAGATTCAAGACAAAAACCATTTTCGCCTCACAACCTTCTGCGCGACATGCGCCTTCGCGTTCGCGACCCCGATGGCGCGCAGCACGCGCTCACCATTGACGACGGTGCATCGTTGGCGTCGCTCAAGGCTTCAATCGCGTCGTGCACGGGCATCGCCGTCGACGCGCAACAGCTGTTGACCGGCTTCCCACCGAAACTGCTCAAGGCCGAGGACGCCGCGCCGTGCACGAGCGCGATGCAGAACGGGGAGACGATTCAAGTGCGTCGATGCGAACGCGAGATGCTGACGTCGCGCACGTCGGGCGATGGCCGAATCGCCGAGCCGAAATCTAACTACGAAGCGATGTCGTCCATGGATGAAGATGAGGCGCTCGCGCGAGCGTTGGCTTTGAGCCTGGCGAGCGACGATGACGCGCCGACCGTGGCGCACTCGAACGAACGAGTGAGCGCTGAGCGCGCGTACGCTGTGCGAAGGGTGATCGCGAGCGATAATAGCTGCTTATTCAACGCCATCGGGTACTGCCGGAAAGGAAGCTTGAGTGAGGCGCCGACACTTCGAGCGGCTGTAGTGAATGCGGTCAACGCCGATCCCGGCACGTTCAACGAAGGATTTTTAGGGAAAACACCAAAGGAGTACACGGAATGGATATCGAAGCCCAAGTCTTGGGGCGGTCAGGTGGAGTTGTTCATTTTGAGTGCGTATTACGGTGTCGAGATCGCGGCGTACGACATACAGACCGAACGTTGCGATGTTTATGGACAAGGTCAAGGGTACGATTCTAGAATCATGGTCCTTTACGACGGATTGCACTACGACGCGCTGGTGCTGAACCCATCGCCGCTGGGTATCGATAAGTCCAAGGATATCGCCAGTGTTTCGACCGACGATGCTTCACGTCTTGCCGTCATCGACGCCAAGGCGCGCGCACTCGTCAAGGCTCAGCACGACGCGCGAAAGTTCACGGACACCGCGAATTTCGCTCTGCGATGTTTGGTATGCCAATGCGGTTTAAAAGGCCAAAAAGAAGCCGTTGAACACGCCAAATCCACAGGCCACACGAATTTCGGTGAGTACTAGACACTAGACACGCCCAGTTCACCGCAGATTCGTTCGAAACCGCGCGCGCTTATCGTGAAATCATTCCATCAAACCTCATTCATTCAGTTTCTTACGCGTGACTGCCATCCAATCACTTCGACATCGCTTTGTGCGCGCCTTGCGCGTCCGCGCTCGCGTCTCGACGGACAGCTGTCACGACGTCGTTTTTTTGAATTTATCCCCCATTATTCGCCTCGTTCGCCGTCATTCGGTGCCACGCCGCGAACGACTGAGAGAAAAACTCGCGATCGACGTCGATCGCCGATCTCCGCTCGCGCGCCGTCGACGCACCGACGACGCGCGCGCGCTCGACGCCGTGAGTCGTTTGAATTAAGTTTGAATTCAAATTCTGGCGGGAAAGCGCGCGCGCGTGAGAACGTCCACACGTCGCGCCTTGACGCCGCGCGCGAATCATGCACATCAAACAAGTCATCGTGGAAGGGTTCAAGACGTACCGCGAGCAAACGACGGTGGATTTCGACAACGGGTTGAATTGCATCGTCGGCGCGAATGGTTCAGGGAAGAGTAATCTGTTTCACGCGATTCGATTCGTGCTGAGCGATGTATTCGGAACGATCCGCGCGGAGGAGCGACAGCGGTTATTACACGAAGGTGCGGGACACGCGGTGATGAGCGCATACGTGGAAATCGTGTTTGATAACGCGGACGGGCGTTTGCCGGTGGAGCGAGAGGAGGTGCGGTTACGAAGAAACATCGGTTTGAAAAAGGATGAGTACTACTTGGACAAGAAGCACGTGACGAGGGCGGAGGTGATCAACTTGCTAGAGTCTGCAGGCTTCAGCCGAACGAATCCGTACTACGTGGTGCAGCAAGGGAAGATCATGAAGATGGCGACGATGCAGGACGAGGAGCGTTTGGACTTGTTGAAGGAGATCGGCGGTACGAGCGTGTACGAAGAAAAGCGAAAAGAGTCTTTGAAGGTTATGGAGGAGACAAAAAGTCGCCGCGATCAAATTCAAGAAACAGTTGAGTTCATTGAGAGCCGTTTATCTGAGTTGGATGCGGAAAAGGAGGAGTTGCAAAAATACATCAACTTGGACAAGATGCGACGTTCGTTGGAGTATACGATTTATGAACAAGACTTGAGTGACACGCGAAGCAAGCAGGATGCGATCGAGCAGGATCGAAGCTCGGCAAACGACGCGAGCCGCGCCGATGACGCACAGATGAATACGCTGCTTGAAAACTTGCGGACGCACGAGAAAGAGTCAAAGGACAGCGTTCGTGCGGCGACGCAACTCAAAAAGGAACTCAACGTCGCAGAGGAAGAATTGCGTGGTCTTGTAGCCAAGCGTACGACCGCGGAGCTGGACGTGAAAGACTTGCGAGAGACGATAAAGTCTGGTGAAGAAGCTTTGGAGGGCATCGCTAGTCAGAAGATGGATGTTGAAAAGGCGACCAAGGAGACGCAAAAGGAAATTGACAGTGTCAAGGCGCGATACAACGCTGAAGTCTCCGTGGAAGAAGACAAGGATCGCGAGATTGCCGAAGTCGAACGTCGCACCCAAAGTCTGTATCAAAAGCAAGGTCGCAGCGATCGCTTCAAAACGAAAGCTGAGCGTGATGCGTGGTTGACAAATCAAATCAAGGAGGCGACGAAGACGAAAAAACAAAAGGTCAAAGAGATTGAGACGCTCGAAAACGATTTGAAGGCGATTCGAGCAACGCAAACAAATGACGAACAAGACCGATCGATGATGGAGGCTGATTTGGTTGCTGAGGAGGAAAAGCTTGCGGATTACGAGCAACAGTTTCAAGCTGCGATGAAGGAACGCAATGCGACGCAAAACGAACGCAAAGAACTTCAACGCAAGGACAACGAAATCGATAACTCTTTGGCGTCTGTTGAAGAAGAGGCAAAGAAGCGTGATAAGCAACTCGAATTTTCGATGCCACGCGATTTGCAACGTGGGATGGCTGCCGTCCAACGCATCGTGAAAGAGCACAACATCGACGGAGTTCACGGTCCTCTCATCGAACTCATGGAAACTGACGAACGATTTCACAATGCGATTGAGGCAAGTGCCGGTAATCAACTGTTTCATATAGTAATCGATCACGACGACATCGGGAGTCGCATCATCGAGTACTTGAATAAGGAGAAGGGTGGTCGAGTCACATTTTTGCCCCTCAACCGCATGGTCGTGCCGAGTGTGACATATCCAGAGGACAGCGACTCATTCCCTTTGCTTTCGAAGCTTCAGTACGATCAGAAGTTCGACTTGGCGTTCAAACAGATCTTCGCGCGGGTTTTGATCTGCCGCAGCATGGACACGGCAGTGAAAATGGCGTCAGCGACGCAGCTCAACTGTGTTACGATGGATGGCGACACCGTGAGCAACAAAGGTTCGATGACTGGTGGTTACCAAGATTCCAATCGCAGTCGAATTGCTGCGATGCGCGCACTGCGCGAACTTAACATAAATCGTGATGAGATGAAGTCTACCAGCGCGAAGGTGAAGAATACTCTTCAAGCGGCTGAACAAAAGATGTCTGCGGTTCTCGGCGAAATCAGCCAGCTCGAGTCTAATCGACGTCACAGTGCCCAACGCGTCGATCGTTTGAAGAACGAGTTGAAGTACTATGTCGACACAGGCGCGCGCGCAACTTCGCTATTTGAGCAAACAGAGAAGAGTATCGCAGCGATGCGTGAACACATCAAGCCACTCGACGCGCACATCGCAGATTTGAACGCCGAAATTGGCTCGAGCTTGGATTCGAAGCTATCGAGCGCCGAAATGCAAGAGCTTGAACAGCTGACGACGCGTGCAAACGCGCTCAAGCAAGAGAAGGTCATTATCGCTGCTCGTCGCCTTGAGGTTTACACCGAATTGAGCGCGCTTCAAACAGTGATGGACACCAATTTGAATCGTCGCGCCAAGAATATTGCAGTCACTTCTGGCGAAGTCGACATCAACAGTCTACGCACCGAACTTGCTAAGCTCGAGGGCGCTTTGAAGTCTGTTCAAAACGACGAATCGATTGCTCGCAAGGGGTACGATGCGATTGCCCAAAAGTTACGCACTGCAAATGCGAGCTTGGATGCTTCGCGTACTGAAATTGAAAAGCTGCGCAATTTTCAGGATTCGATGAAGACTTCTGTCTCAGAACGCGAAAAGTTGATGGAAACACTCATGTCTAAGAGCTCGACGTTGTCTCAAAAACGCGAAGCGTTGCAAAAGAAGATTCGCGAACTCGGCTCCCTGCCGTCCGATGCGTTTGACCGCTATCGTGGTGAATCAGCGGCGGCTCTTCACAAATCGCTCACGAAAACCAACGCCGAGCTCGCTAAGCTTGGGCACGTGAACAAAAAGGCGCTTGATCAATACCAGCAGTTCACTGAACAGCGAGAAGAGCTCGAGAAGCGACGGGCGGAAATCACCAAGGCGTACGAAAAGATTTCTGAACTCATCGACCACTTGGATTACAAGAAGGACGAAGCGATTGAACGTACTTTCAAGCAAGTGAGCATGAACTTCAAGGATGTGTTCCATCGTCTCGTTCCCAACGGTCGCGGTGAGCTCGTGATGCAGCGCAAGCGCGCTGCTGATCGCGATGCCGACGCCGAGGGCGAAATGAACGATGCGGCGCCGGTGACGTTTAGTGAAAAGTACAGCGGCGTGAAGATCAAAGTGACCTTCGGTCAAGGCGAAACGATGCAAATGAAGCAGCTCTCCGGTGGCCAAAAGACAGTTGTCGCTGTGGCTCTCATTTTTGCGATTCAACGCTGCGATCCGATGCCTTTCTATCTCTTTGATGAGATTGATGCTGCTCTCGATCCACAGTATCGCACTGCGGTGGCGGCGATGGTGAAGGCGCAAGCCAACAGTGGAACACAGTTCATCGCCACGACTTTCCGCCCGGAAATCGTCAAAGAAGCTGGATGCATTCAAGGCGTATCTCACTCACACAAAGTCAGTACCGTGCAACGCGTGCCACTCGAGGAAGCACTCAATTTTGTCGGCGACGATATGGCCGAAGAAGCGGAGCCTGCCCCCGGCACGCCAGATAACTGATAGATGAAGCGATGCATGATATTTCATGATACGTCGATAGATGACCACATAGTGATGATATACAATACAAAACAAAATACTACGCGAGATTGAGCGTCGCCGCCAACGCTAGGACGAGCGCCCAAATGCCGTAACTAAATTTTTTCCTACACGGCACTCATTCGGCGCTTCCCTCAGCGATGAGCTTTTCGAGATCGTCCTTCCAACCCAGGGCATCGGCGAGAGCTCGAATACCTTCATCACAGTCACCCAAGTACAGGGCGTCGCGGTAGTTCGTTTCAGGATCGAAATTGAATCCAGTTCCGCGACCGAGGCCCGCTAGGCTGTACAAACGCGTGATGCGTGTGTTTGGCGCCTCGCCAACTTTTTCTAAGTTGATTAATAGCCTCGGTACGCGCTCGTGAGGTCGCTCGATCAAACCCGCGAACGGATGCACGACTAGCGACGTGCCGATGACAATCAACAGGTCGCACTTTTCGAAATCATCCGCCGCACACCGCCCGAACCGCTCCGGTAGATTTTCACCGAAAAACACAATGTCAGGCTTCACGAGTTCACCACAGTGGCACCGCATGGGCTCGCCTTCGCGGCACGCTTTTTCCACCTCGCAAACGTCCGCCCGATGGCCTCGCAAGCATTTCGCGCTGTCGAAATTCCCGTGAGCGGCGACAACTTTATCCGTCGGCAGACCAGCCGCTCGCTCCAGTGAGTCGATGTTCTGCGTGTAACACCGCAAAAGTATGCCTTTATCGTGCAAAAGCTTGATGAAATGATGCGTCGGCGTCGGCCGGTACGTTCCGGGAAGCAAATCTTTGGCCAACCTATAAAATGGCCTCGGCTTTGCGCGGAAATAATCAATCTCAAATACGGCCTGAGGGTACGGCAAATCATACTCCCCGAGGCGCGAATACAACCCTTTCTCGCTTCTAAAATCCGGTATCCCAGCGCTCACGCTCACCCCCGCCCCCGTCATCACCACAACATTCGTCGCCTTTCCGCGCGTGACGTATCGCGCCACGCCGGCGACGTCGAAACTCTCCAGCGCGCGCGGTGGCGCTCGCCCGCGAAGCGCCTCGCCCATCGTTTTCGCGTTCGATTTCTCCAGCACCAACCGTTCCATCGCCTCTATGACGTCCGCGCTCTCGCGCCCGAAACCATACCCTTCGCTGCTCGACGACGATTCGTCGTCCTCCTCCTCCTCCTCCTCCTCCTCATCGTCATCGTCGTCATCGTCGTCATCGTCTACATCATCAACATCATCCTCATCATCATCATCGCCTGTCATCGCACTCGCGTTCACGCCAGCGCGAGCGCGAACGCCGTCGATGCGTTCACACTCAACTCCATCGCGTTTCCCGTCGTCGAACACGCTCACCGATGTCATGGCATCGAACGGCGATGAATGAATGTCGCTCTCTCTCTCGCGCGCGGTCAACGTCATTCGCGCGCGCGCTCGTCCATCGATCGATCGATCGCGAGTGACATCGCGAGTGACATCGAGCGCGAATTCGAGCGGGCGAATACGCACGATGACCGCGGAGGAGGATGATGCGGACGCGGACGCGGCGATGGAAGACGTGGACGCGAGCGACGACGCGACGCGCGTCGCGCGCGTGGATGATGATCTACAATTGGCGCAATTGATATTCGAGTACGAACGACGAAGAGAGGAGGAGACGAAAGGGGCGATCGAGAAAGCGATCGAGAAACGAAACATGGCGTCGACGTACGCGAGATTGTGCGAGAAGTATGGATGGAGGCGAGAGGAGGAGTTTGAACGAACGATGGCGGAGGCGAACGCGCGAGCGGAGGGGAAGATCGAGGGAAAGATCGCGGATGCGATTGAGAATTTGGGTGACGTCGAGGTGAGAGATGCAATGTGGGAACGATCGGTGTTTTATGCGTCGATCGGAGAGCGCGAGAAGGCGATGAAGGGGTATGAAGAGACGGAGGCGAAGACGGCGTCGATCGGGCAAAAGATGGATGGGGTGTTCGCCATGATGCGATTGAGGTTTGCAAGTTTAGATCTCGGCGCGGTAAAGACATCGATTGAGAAGATTAAAGATATGTTGGAGCAACCAGGTGGGGGCGATTGGGAACGTAAAAACCGTTTGAAGGTGTATGAGGGGTTGTACTGCGCTGCTACACGCGATTTCACAAAGGCGACGACACTGTTTTTGGAATCGTTGAGCACGTTCGCCTCGTATGAATTGCTGTCCTACGACGACTACGTCTTCTACACCGTGATTTGCGCCATCGTGTCTTTGCCGCGCACGGAATTGAAGGCCAAGGTCATCGACTCCCCCGAGGTATTGAGCGTATTGAACCGTTTGCCCGGTTTGGGGGATTTTTTAAACGCTCTTCACAAATGCGATTACAGAACGTTCATGAGTGCGTTTCCCACCGTCGCCGGCGAGGTCGAGAAATCGGTGTGGCTGAACCCACATTATCGATACTTTTTGCGTGAAGTTCGCGTCGTGGCGTACGCGCAGTACTTGCAAAGCTACAAGAGCGTCACGATGGCCAGCATGGCGGAGACCTTCAACGTGAGCGAAGATTTTATCGATCGCGAACTCTCGCACTTCATCGTGTCCGGTCGATTAAACTGCAAGATTGATAAAGTCTCGGGCATTTTGCAGACCAATCGTCCGGACATGAAGAACGCTTTGTACCAGACGCTCATCAAGGATGGCGACGCGTTATTGAATCGCGTGCAAAAACTTAGCCGCGTAATCGACATGTAGGTCACTTTTAGATCGCACGAATAACTCAGCACTAGCGCGCGTGAAGCGCGAGCATTGCATTAGTCCTTCTCGCTCGCTCGCGCACGAGCGCCGCGATCAGGCTGCGGCGGACGCTCCCTTCCCTAGAATTCGCTCGGTTTCGCCTTCGCGCGCGCCGCCGCCGCGAATGGATAACCCCTGGAGCCGCCGCCGCCGGTGTTAGTCGTCCACCGCACACGCGCGCGCGAACGTCACCGCGCGATCGCTTTTGAAAATACACGACGAACAAATCGTTCGCCTTCGCAAGTCGAAGGCGCGAGCTCGTCGCGAGGCGACGCAGTAACGCGTGCGCCATTCGTTTGCTTTAAAGCCAAAAAGCGTCCAATTGTTCATTCGCATCAACGAGCGGCGATGTCGTGTCCGTTCGCGCACGCGCGCGCGGACGCCGCAGATTACAATGTCACAGACGACGATGCGTTGACTAAAGTGATCGTGAGCGAACGCGCGAGAGGATCGAAGAGGTGAGTTGGGTGAAAAGGGCTCGCGGCTCGGGACGCGTCGCGCGGACGGCGAACGCGAGAGCGGCGCGAAGGACGAGCGCGGAAGGTGAACGCGACGACGCTGATGATGAGCGCGAAAAGAGAAGGCGTACATGGTTTTATCTGACGACGGAGCGCTCGCGTGCATTCGTTCGATGTAGGGCGGCAGTGGATTCCATAGAGGGCGAGCGCGAGAGCGGGGAGGGTAACGCTCGAACGGAAGAGGCCTTGAAGGAGGCGCTTGCGGCGTTGGAACGTGAAAAGGCGCGTACGGCGCAATTGCAGAGCGAGATTAAGTCGTTGAAGGTGATGTATAAAGAGCGGAACGATTCGGCGCTGGATGATAAACAGCGAGCGGTGAAAGATTTGGCGATGGATGCGTTGGCGGAGGGTATAACGATTGCCGATTTCACTCATCCGGACCAGCCGTTAATTTACGCGAACGTTGGTTTCGAGCTCATGACTGGTTACAGTATCAAAGAGACGATAGGTAATAATTGTAGATTTTTACAAGGGCCAGGAACCGACCCGAAGGAGGTTGAAAAGCTTAGAGTGGCGATCGCTGCGGGCGAATGGTGTCAGGTGGTTTTGAAGAACTACAAAAAGTCTGGTGAGGAGTTTATGAATCAGTTATCGCTAACGCCGATTCGCGACGCATCTGGAAGAGTGATTTACTACGTCGGAATTCAGTCCGACGTCACTGAGCTGTTCAAGCGCCGTGACGATGAGTTGAATGCGCTGAAGAAGATGGCCACCGCAGAGGCTGCGACTGAGGCCAAATCAAAGTTTTTGGCTCACATGTCGCACGAGATTCGTACGCCGCTCAATGGTTTGATTGCCGTGGGGCAACTGCTTGAAGACACGAACTTGGACCGCTTGCAACGCGAGTACGTGTCCACGGTGCGGACGAGCGGAGAGACGCTGCAGGCGCTCATTAGTGATATACTTGACTTCAGTCGCGTCGAGGCGGATAAGCTCGTACTTCAAAGTGAGCCCTTTCATCCCGAAGTCGTCATTAGTAACGTCATCGAAATCACCGCCATGCAGTCGGCGGGAAAGAAGCTCAATATAGGCTATCACCTCGATCCTGGCGTTCCAAAGATAGTTTTGGGAGACGCCATGCGCGTGCAGCAAGTATTGCTCAACTCGGTTAGCAATGCCATCAAGTTTACGGATGCGGGGAACATTATGATTCGTTTGTACCTCGGCAGATCGGATACGACGAACATCGCGAGACAGGCGTTTTTGGAAGATGGTGAAGAAGAAGCGCACACAGCGCAGATGGTTCGAAGCTACTCGGCGGGCTCCATGGCCGCACTACAAAAGGAATGGCTCGCACCTTTGAATTGCTTTTTGCATCTGTGCCCACATTTTTCCAAGTCCGCGTCGAAGAACGCAAACCAAGACGAAGGCAGACAATCAACCTCTGGGTCCGCAAATGCCGTAGATAATGAACACTATTTCTTACACTTTTACGTCAAAGACACGGGCATCGGATTGGATTCGAACACGATAGGTAAAATTTTCCAATCATTTCGCCAAGTGGACACTTCACCGACGCGCAAGTACGATGGCTCTGGACTTGGTTTGGCGATTTCGCGTCGCTTATGTGAAGCCATGGGGGGTACAATGTGGGCAGAAAGCCAAGGTATCGGGTGCGGTTCGACGTTCCACTTTTGCATCAAGGTGAAGAGTGTGCCTGCGGATTGGATGACCAGGCAGTACAAATCGCGAATGACGAAGCAGATTGCTTCTGGCACGAGCGCACTGCTCGAGCTCGAACGCAACCTAAGCGATGAGTTTGCGGGGCATTTCGGTCAAAAGGGTAAAAAGTTGCGAGTTGTTCTTTTCGAAGAGTCCGAGATGTTGCGAAGCACTCTGTCAGCCATTATGCAGCGGTGGGGTTTGTACGTAACCATTCTCAGTCAAGCGAGTGAACTGATTAGGATGATGGATCACGTGTTGGATTCAGATGATCCCGTTCACGACGTTCGCGAAGTAGCGATTGTCGCTGAAGTCAGTCAAACGTTAGTAGAAGCGATGTACGAGTGGGCGACTAGGCGCGGGCTTTTCGCCACCGGTGTCGAGGGTACTTGCGTTAGCGTACAGTCAAGCGGCGAAAACAAGAGCCACACCAACGATTTATCAAAGTTGCCTCCAGTGGTCATGTCCACTTGGCCGGCGATTAAGAAAATCGCCGAAACGTCGTATAGTGATCCACGATGCGCCTGGGCTCGAGATAGCGTCGAGCCGACCGATTCAGCGCCGCTTGATTCTGCAAAGGGCGCGGCGGTGAAAGATTTATTCTCGCTGCTAAACGCGCGACAGGTCACGCGACCAATCCGTCATAACCGCCTGCGCAAAGCTCTGGTGAGTATCTTCCAAGAGCAGACGCACCATGCGGACATGGCAGATACCGCAGGCACGAGAGCCGGACAAACGAAATCGCCAGCGCCATTACCTGTCGTGGAAGATCCGAACCCGCAACACATTCGCATCCTTCTCGCGGAGGATCATCCGGTAAATATGAAGGTTGCGCGCGCCGTATTGTCTAAACTTGGGCACCACGAAATCACATGCGCAAAAGACGGCATCGAGGCTTTGGCAAAGGTTGAGCTAGAGCCGCTTGGTCTGAGCGCGTTTGACATTGTTCTCATGGATGTGCACATGCCAGTGATGGGAGGGATGGAATGTGTTAGACAGTTGAGGGCAAAGTATCCGGACTCTAAGACGCCTATTGTAGCCGTCACCGCGGACGCCATTGAGGAAAGCCGCCAGCGATGCATCGGCGTCGGGTTCACCGCGTACTTGACTAAACCATTCCGTATCGAGCAAATCGAACAGACCATTAAGGAATACACATCGCCGCTGTACAATGAACAGTTACAAACAGATGGATCGAATTGAGTCCACCATCGACTAACATAAGAGTACACTAGTATACTGTAAACATCGCGAGAATCGTCGAGATCTTAATCTACTAGAAGTAAAAAAACTTCTAGTAGAAGCTTTCATCAGAAGACGAAGCGTCCAAGAGAGCTTCTTCATCTCTCCTCTCTTGCGTGCGTCGCTTTGGCGTTACGAGTCGTACGCATGCGCGTTTCACCCACGCGATGAATGTGAGCGTCATCGGGGTGCGAACGCTACTGACGGCCTCCTCGCCGTTGGCCGGAGTTCCAATGTGAGCGGGCGCCATGACCGCCGCAATGGCGTGGGCCCCGGCGTGAGGTATCTCTTCCAAACAAATTTTTATTGCGCAACACAGAGGCACTCCGAGCACCGCTCCCGCCGCGCCCCAGACTGAATACCAAAACACGAGCGCGAGCAACACTGTGACCTCGTTTAGGTCCAGACCTTTGCGGTAGACCACTGGGCCGATCAAGTCGCCGACTAAGAACGACGTGAACGCGGGAATGGTGGCGCCGGCGACGCGCTGATTGTACGTTAAATCGGGGAGCAATACGAGCATGGGTAGCGGTAAGAACGTCGCGATTATAGAACCCAACGTAGGTATGAAGAACAACCAAAACGACACGATGGCCAACGCAGTGGCGAGCGCCCAAGGTACTCCACAGAGCCCAAGCAAGGTGCCGACGAGGAGCGCGCGCACCAGCGCGATTTGCACCATGATGCTCACGAACCGACGCGTCGCCGCGTGTATCCGACGCACCACGAGCGAGCGCGTGCGAGACAAATCTCTTCTCGGCGCTAGCAAGAACAACGTATAGAATAACATCAACATCACGTCTTGAATGTAATGAAACAATCCGACGCCGAGCGCCTCCCAAAACGTTTCATCCTTCAGCGTCGCCTCGAGATTACTCAACAGTCGACCCCACGCTTGCTCGGCGACGTCATCCTTCTTGAACACTCTCGCCGCCCATTCGCTCATGTTCTGGCCGATTTGATTTATTCGTTCGAGAAATTTTGCGTTCCACTCTTTATCGCTCCAATGTACCCAGACGTAGACTCGGCCGAGGTACAGCGCCCACAACAACGTTCCGAAGACGCCGACGACGACGCACAGGGCGAAAACGATCGCCACGATGCGCGGTACGGTGACGGTAAAACGCGCGCACATTCGCGCCCGACGCATGACGACGCGCTGGTACGCGCTATCGGACACAAAATCAACCAGCGGGCGGAGGAGCAGCGCGACGCCGATGGCGGTGACCAGCGGACGGAGCAAGTACGCCAAGACTTGTAACAGCCAGCACGAGGATGCGGCGGCGATGACGGCGACGCTCAGGGTGATAACCGCGGCATCGCGCCCAGGGGCGAGGGCGCTGACGACGGGAGGGGTGGTTGGGCGAAAGAACGCGCCGCCGGCGTCGGCGGGACGCGACGGCGACGGCGTCGGCGCGGCGTTGATGGACGCGAGCGGTGGATCGTCAACGCCAACCGACGACGATGCGAAAGCGAAAGCATCGTCGTCGTCGCGCCGCGCGCGCGCGCGCGGGGAGGACATGCGGGGATTTATGGAGGCTTCGTCGCGCGCGCGCGTCGGTTGGAACGATTCGGAGCGACGCTCGCGAACTAAAAACTGAACAATTTTCAACTCCTAAGGCACGCCATCGACGCGGGTGTACGTGAAGACGTGCGAGTACAACACGACGGGTTCGAACGTAAGCGCGCTCGCGGCGCCTATTTGTGGTATCGGAGCCCCGTTTCCTCGCGGCGACGCCGTGAACTTCATCGCCTCGTTCGGTTGCAAATACCCCGCCGTCGACAGCGTCACGTCCACCCGATTCACCCCACCGCCTCCCGACGCATCTCTCACCGGTGTGTACGTCCACACGTGCGTATAATCCGTCGGCTGCGCTCGCGCCACTCCGTACGTCGTGGAGTACCCGAGAGTCATCTGCCGAAACGTTTCGCTCGCGTAAAACGTCCCGTCGCTCTCTCGCGTCTGCGATTCCCTCGCGTTCGTGAACAGCTCCACGCGCTCGGCGTTTGGCACCGTCGCAAACTTAAATCGAATCGTCGTCCTATTCGCGTCGCGTTCGCTGTCGTACTCCACGTCCCCATCCACGACTTCTTTCCCCGCGTACGCGTTCTCGATTTCCCTCAAGTTAAACCCGCGCGCCTCTTCAACTCGTCCTCTTCCATCGCGAACGAACTTCGCGCGGTACGTCACCGATGGCGCGCCGATGTCTGGAACGTACGCCACGCTCACGCGGAGAAACCCTGGGACGTTTCGTTCGCGAATCACTTCGGCGCGCGACGCGCTTCGCGATGGAAACTCCGCGCCGACGAACGACGCCTCGCATCGCCACTCGCCTTCGAGCCATTCCGGGTACGTCTGCGCGTTCGCCGACGTCGATCGAGTGAGATCCACGAACGGCTTCCGTAAGTCGCGCGCGTGGACGCGGGCGATCAAGTCGTTCGCCGCGCGAGCGTCTCGAGCGCGAGACGCGACCGCGACCGCGACCGCGAACGCCAAGGATTGTCGCTTTGTCATCGTCTTCGACGACGACGACGGAGCGATCGATCGCGCGTTCGTCGGACGCGAATTCGTCGTCGCGAGCGACGCGCGCGCGTTCGCGCATGGGAACGCATGGACGCGGCGCGCCATGGGATGATGATGAATGATGACGGACGCGCGAACGCGCGAGCGAACGCGCGCGCGCATCCATCCATCCATGAACGCATCATCACGCGGTGACGTGCGTCGTGAACGACGACAACCGATGTGACATCGACGACGTCGAGCGCCAAAACGACGGACGGTCTGTCGGCGTCAGGCGTCAACGTTCGATGAAGCGATTGGATGCACATCTCGATTTTGATGCGTCTCGTCGAACGCGCGCGATGAGCGTCACATCGCGCGTCGCGCGCGATATCACCCCCCCCCCTGATGTCGCGCGAGGAATGGAACGAGCGACATCGCATAGCGTGTCGCGCGTTAGAGGATATCCGCGCGGACGTGCGCGAGAAGAACGTCAACGTCGAGGCGTCGACGCGCGCGCGCGCGAGCGACGACGCGGACGAACGCGCGCGCGCCCGAGCCCATCGCTCGTCGCTCATTCGACGGAAGTTTAATCGCCTGAGCGATGCGCTGGATGTGTTGGACGATCTCGCCAGGGCGCGCGGGATCGAGCGAGAGGTTGAAGCGACGCGACGGTGCGTGTGCGAGGATTTACGCGCGAGCGCGCGAGCGTTACGGGAAGAGGCGAACGAGCAAGAACGAAGGGAAAACGAGGCAGGGAATAGAGGGAATGATTCGACGTCGTCGTCGTCGGTCGTCGACGCGATCGGGGCGCATGCGACGCGCGCGGTGGAGGTGTTAGGGAACGCGGCGGGGGCGCTCGCGACGCGCGCGAAAGAGGCGACGGGGGGGGATCTCGCCAAGGCGACGTTCGCGGGGAAAGCGGAGAATGGCGCGAGCGAGGACGTAAGAGAGATGTCGACGGAGGAGTTGTTGGAGTATCAGACGCGAGCGATTAAAGGGCAGGATGATGCGCTGGAGGGGTTGGATAATCTCGTCGTGAGATTGAAATCGACGTCGATGGCGATTCATAAGGAGGTTGAGTTGCAAGCGAAATTGGTGGACGATCTCGAGGCGGATTTCGCGCACACGAGCGAGCGCATGAAGCAACTTCGTAAACAAGGGTTTAAATTAGCTGGGGAAAAGAACGAGGCCGAGCGCGAGAGGTTGGATCGAAAGGAGGTCCTGGAGGAGATGCAAGCGAAATTAAAGCGTGACAGCGGGGCGGATGACGCCGGATCGTGCTCGATTCAGTAGGTGCAGCTACTTTTAACCAATTCGTCATTAATAATGCTACAGAACATCACGATTGCGCTAAACCTAGTGCCTCAAGTCAGTCTCGTGGACGTTCCAGAGAGCGAGTGCACGACGTTGCCGTACGCCGCGTCGGAGATCGCTTCGTCGATGCGCCCGAGCGTCGTGTCCAATCGCTGCTTAAGCGCTTCGTTGTCGCAAAACACCGTGCGCGTGCGATACTCAATCGTTGCTTCGACGCCGTCGATGTTCAGCGTCAACTGCGCCTTCTTGACGTTCACCACGGGCTCGGCGAACTGAGCGGTGAGCATCGCCGCGACGACCTTTAATCGCCATTTTTCTGCCTCAGTTGCATCCTTTTCTTTAATCGCGCTGCGCAACTGATCTTCTGCGTGCTTCAGCGCTTCGGGTTCCATCTCGAGCTGTAAAATAGCAGACAACGTGGCATCAACGATCATATCCGTAAGCGGATCGCTGTTCCACTCGATTACGACGTGCTCGGCGCCCGTGACGTCGTCGGCGTAGCGTTTGCGCAGGGTGACCATATCGTTGTTGATGGACAGCCCGTTGGCTTTGCTCACGTCAAATTTGTCCTCACCAGCGCCGCCTTCGACTTCAGATATTTCTTTTTTCACCTTCTTCGCGCGCGGCTTTGCGTCCGTCACCTTTGCTTCCTCACCCTTCGTTTCAGCGTCCTCGTCCTCCTCGGCGACGAGCGTCGTGACGGTGTGCAATCCTTCAAACAGCGCTTCGAGAGCGAAACGCAACGTCGAGAGCGGAACTTTGGTAGGTACAAGTTGACGTTGCATCACGAGCGACGTGCGGAGCTTGGTGTAATTGTTCACGTCTTCGGGCGCGAGGAGCATGGTGCCGAAATCTTTTTGCACGAGCACCCCTTGCACGTGGTCGCCCTCTACGACATCGCGCTCGGCCAAGACGCCCGCCAGCTTTGCGATGCTCTCACCTTTGTGCACAATTTCAACCGGCTGACAGTTTTTCGGGGTATAGACATTCATTTGCTTATCGTCCGCCGCAGCCTTGGCTTCCAGCGCTCGCTTCAAACGGCTCATTTCGCCCGTCTCTCCGTGCACGAGGATGACGTGAGGCGGCGCCAAGGTGTCCAAAAAGTGCTGCGTTTGCGGGTAATCGGCGTGCGCGCTGAACGAAATCGCATCGACCGACATGTTCAGTTGTAGCTCCTGGCCATTACGCGCGGTGATTTTCTTGACGTCGCTCAAGATCTCTCGCGCGAGCGTGCCTTGCACGGCAAAGTCAGCGATGATGACGCCATTTCTCGGATCCTCGCACCACGATTCAAAGAGCTCACGAGATAAACCAGATTGTAACATCGACGGCGTGGCGAGCACCACGCATGGACCGATGTCATCGAGTTCACTCGCCTTCGCAATATGCTTCACGTGGTTGAAAACGAACGGGTTCGCCTCTTCGAACGCCGCCTTCATATCCGCGTTCAACACGTTGATGTACGTCTGGTAAATCGTCATCGCCTTGCGAGCGAGCGCCGAAGCCTGATAAATCGGTACTTTCTGCATGTCGGGATTCTGCTTCCAGAAGTCCTCTAAAATCAATAAAAGCTCTTGCGCGCGTCCGAGCGCGACGACGGGCAAGAGCACGCGCCCACCTCTTCGTAAGATGGTTTGCACCTTTTCCGTAAACCGAATTTCCCGCTCCTCTCGCGGTGTATGCGGCGAAACCCCGTACGTGCTCTCTACGATCACCACGTGCGGCGGGATCGCAGGGACGTCCGCCGCGGGCAGGTGTCGATCTGCCGTTCGACTGTAATCCCCGGTGTATAGGACGCGCAATCCGCCGATATCGACGTTGAACATGCACGCTCCGAGCACGTGTCCCGCCCTGTACGGCGTCACCTTCACCCCGTCTACGTCAACTTCTTGATGAAAATCCACCACTTCGATCTTATCCAGCGATGCTTGTAGATCCTTTTCGTTAAACAGCACGTCGTTTGGGTCCGCGCCTTTTTGTAATCGCACGAAATCCCCCAGGAGCATGCTGTAAATTGCCTTGGTCGGGTGCGTCATGAAGATCCGTCCTCGAAAATCCGTGCGTCCGACCAGGAACGGCACCGCCGCGCAGTGATCGAGGTGAAAGTGCGTCACTAAGAGCGCATCGACTTCGCTCAAATCGATCTCGTCAAAGTACGGCAGGCTGGAGATCCCGGCGTATCCGGGGTGCACGCCACAGTCGAACATCAACGTTTTACCCTTGTACCGTGCGATCACGCAACTGCGACCGACTTCGTTCCCGGCGCCGAGAGGGATGACCTCGAGCAAGTCACCGGGAACATCATCGGTGACGACTGCGGCGGCGGGATACTCGGTGGTGATCGTGAACGCGACCATGGCGTGCGGCACCGAATGACGCGCGCACGAGCGGCGTCGCGAACGACATGTGGCTCACTGCGGCGGCGCGACATTTTACCACGCTAGCGATCGAATCTTGAGCATTCACGCGTTTTGACCGTGCACGAAGACGCATTCAAGAGCGTAAACGACGTCACGAAGGGCGGTGGCGTCGCGCGCGGCGTCAGCGCGCTCGAGCGCGAGGCATTCGCGTTCGGCGCGAAGAGCATCGTTTTCTCGCTCAAGCCGCGAATTCTCGGCGGCGTACGACCGCAACAGCGACTCGGCTTTGGCCACGCGACGAATGACGTCCGAGGTGTGATACACAGAGTTCGAATGCCGTTTCAAGCGCGCGGGCGCATGCGCGGGTGAAAATGCGAGCGTTGGAGACGCGGCTTGCCGTTGCCGAATCGAGCCGACGCTCGGCTCGAGAGCGGCGATGCGGCGCGCGAGCGCTCGATTCTCGGCTCTGAGCGCTTCCATCGCGCGCGCGTGCTCATCCAGACGCGAAGACGGCTCACGCGCGAAGACTTCTGGCGTATTCACGATCGCCGCCGCTCGCGAGGCGTATTGCAGCGTGCGCACGGTCTCCTCAATGTGGATTTCGCTCGGTGAGCAGCACGCGATGAGCAGAGTCAACGATTTCCCACCGAGCGAATCGGCGAGCAGTTTCGTGAGCTTGCTGTCACGATAGGGCACGTGTGTCGACGCCACGTGGTCTCTAGATTCATCCGCCAGCGTTGAAATCACCTTTCCTAGGGCGAAGAGGCTCTTGTTGATCAAACTCGTCTCTGAAGCGCCGTCGCCGTCGCACCCACTCGATTTCAGCCGCTCGCTCCCGGCTAAATCAACGAATGTCATCTTCCCGAACGTGCACCGCGGCTCTGCGGCGTCGCTCGCGCACGACGTGCGCTCGACGTGAATGGTGAGTATGGCATGCGAGCGTGAGCTCTGGGCGTTGAGCTTGTGCGCGCGAACTTGACGCTTTGAAGCGCCTTCGAGGACGAGCGCCATTGCGTCCTCGGCGGAACGACACGTGACGCATGTCAAGTTCGGAACGTAAAATCCTTCGCGCTTGCGCCATCGCACACGAAGAGGTTTTGCAGATGACGACGACGACGACGGCGCGCGCGCGAGTAAATCGATGATCTTCTCCTTGTAGATCTCGTAGTACGACAGGCGAACGATGAACTCGGCTCCGTCGTCTCGAGCAACCGCGTCGAAGACGCGCGCTAGCGAACGCGCGATGACTCCATCCGATTCGTCCTCGTGATTCACGCCGACGTCAACACCGACGCTCTCGTCGACGGAATCCCGTTCGCCCGAGTGCGCGCGTCGCGCGTCATCGCGTCCACCGAGCATCGTAAACGTCTTCCCGCTCCCCGTCTGCCCGTACGCGAACACCGCGCTCGCGTACCCCGCCATCGTCTTCTCCACCATGCCCGCCATCCCGGCGACGTCGAAGAACTCCTTTTGCGTCGCGTCGCCCCCAACGCCGTGCATTCTGAACCGCACGCTCTCGCTCGTTTCCCCGCTCGCGTGCCGTCGACGAATCGCGACGCCGTCCTCGTTCGCGCGCGCGAACGCCCCGTCGCCCGCGTCATCGGTACTCGCTCGCACGCGCGCCACCACGCGCACGCGACACGCGTTCGCGTCACTCACGCGCGCTTCGTTTCTCTCCGTCGTCCCCGTCGCGCGTTCGTGCGCCATCGCCCGTCGTCCTCGTCGTCCTCGTCCTCGTCGTTCGCGCTCTGACGCTCGATGGTCAACGCGTCGTGCGATATGAACCGTCGTCACACACGACCACGGAACGGAAATCGGTCGGTCGGTCACGAACGACGTCCGTCCCCACACCGCTTACGACGTCGTGGCGCTCGTTGAGACGCGCGATCGCGCGCGCGTTCGTTCGCAGAAGGACGCCGCGGATGCCTCGCCGTCGCGCTCGAACGTCCGTTCGATCGAATCGAATGAAATGAAATGAAATGAATTGGAATCGATCGATGGCGGCAGCGGCGGACGACGACGATGGCATGTGAACAGACACACGTCGGTTTGTATCAAAACGGACACCGCCCATCGATCCCATCGATCGATTCCAATCCAATCCATTCCCGAGTTCGCGCCATCGCGTGCGCTCGCATTCGCGCGCGCGCGATGCGCGATCGCTTCGACGCATTCACGTCTACGTGCGCGCGCATCGACGCGAGCGGCGCCGTGGCGCTCGCGCGAGCTCGAGTGGGGAGGCGAGGGACGCGCGAGCTCGAGGCGCTTCGCGCGGAGGCGCGCGCGCGAAGCGTCGACGCCGCGCGCGCGATCGCGAATGCGCGAGACGTCTACGCGCGCGTTCGAGGACGGTATAAAGAATCGAGAGATGACATCGAACGGGATGGGATGGAAGGGGCGATGTCGCGAGCGATTGAGGACGGGCGACGGGCGTGCGCGCTCGCGCGAGAGGTCGTCGAGCGCGCGAACGCGAAAGGAGGGGAATTAGAGCGCTCACCGCAAAGCGTCGCGCACTTACTCGGGATTGGGGTTATTTTAAGTACGGAGTTGAACGACGTCGCCAAGGCGTTCGATCGAGTGCGAGAGACGAGGTTTGCTTCGACGCTGGAGCGAGCGGAGCGCGAACGGCGGCGACGCGGCGCCGGGGGGGGGGCGATGGCGACGAAAGGCGACAACGGTGATGTAGCGGTGAACGATGGGCGCGGTGCGCGCGTCGAGGGCGTGACGCTAGCGCGGCAGGAGCAAGCGCGCGTGGAAAAGCAGGATGGACTCGAGGAGGAGCTCTCGCAGTTGCTCGACCAGGTGCGGTTGGCGGAGAAGAACGTGTTGGAAATGTCAGCGCTGAGCTCGCTATTTGCGACGCACGTGCAGGCGCAGGCGGAGCAGATCGAATCGCTATATCATGATGCGATTGAAAGCTCGAGGCACTTGGATTTGGGAAACGTAGAAATGAAAAAGACGATCAGCCGAAAATCAGACGCGCAGCGGTACGTGGCGCTGATTCTCTTCATCGCCACGTTCGGGTTGCTCTTCTTGGATTGGTATTCGGGGTGAACGAGGATGATTCGTTTGCCTAGGACGATTATAATTGTATTAGTGAAATTGTACTGTACGTAGCTACTGCGTTAAACGAGCGGATCTGGTGAAATCGCCTCGTCGAACGACGGCGGCCGCTCGGTGGTGAACGTCATCGTCTCCTCATCGAACGGCATGGTCAACTCCAGCGCGTGGAGGAACATTCGAAATGAGTCCGAATCCACTGAGTATGCCTGATCACCTAAAATAGGGTGCCCAGAATGCATCAAATGCAACCGAATCTGATGTCGCCGCCCCGTCACCGGTCGACACTCCACCAACGCGACCTTAGCGTTCCTGTTCAACCCATCCAGGGTGCAATACCCTCGCTTGAGCACTCGAAACGACGTCTCACTCGCCTTACCGTTCTCCTCATCTACCCTCTCCTTGAAACCCTTCACATCGTCCGGATCCTTGCTCAATTTCGCTATCGCCGTCCACGAGTCGCGTTCGGGCCATCCAAAGCACACCGCCAAGTACCTTTTTTTTGCCTTTCGCTCGCGAAACAACTTCGCCGCATCCCCCGCGGCCTTTTTCGTACTCGCGGTGAGACACAACCCGCTCGTCGCGGTGTCCAACTGATGACAAAACCTATGGTGCTTCCCGGGAAACTTTAAGTTCAACCAATCCTCGCAGCTCGCGTCGCCGTCCCACCGCGGGACGAAGCGTTCGAGCTCCACGCGCGTTCCGTCCTCGCCTCGCTCCGACCATCCCCGAGGGGTGTCCAATCTCACCGCGAACGGCTTATTCACCGCGATGTACCCTCTTCGTTCGCACTGCGCCACGACGGCGTACTTGCGCTCCAACACCCCGGGCTGACGCAACGCGCACGCGACGGCGGTTTCTCCCTTGAGCTCGCCGCGTCGCTCCAGAAATGACAAATACGACATTCTCGGCGCGATTTCCGTCGCGACATCGTACGTGTTCACCGCCGGGTGTTTGGCGAGCATGTCATCCACGTCGCTCGCGCGCGCACCGAGGCGCACGAGCGCGCTGCGAGCGGTGTCGTCGTTCGGGACGTCGCCGGCGGCGCACGCGACCCACTCGCGCGGCGCGCGGTCCATCTCGTGACGTCGCGCGGAGAACGCCGAGATGCGGCGTAAAAACACGCGAACGAGCGAAGAACACGGTCGAGCGACGACGAGAGCGCCGCGCATGCGACGCCAATGCGTCGGCGAGTGCGGCGCGTTCAAACGCCTCGGACGCTCGGCTCGGCTCGCTCGAGCGCGGACGCGTCGTCCTCGCGACGCCTCCGAGACCGTCCATTTCCCGTTCGCTTCGAATCGCCTCCCTCAACGCGCAAGGACGTCGAGTGCGATCACCGCACCCGTCTCGCCGATCCCGCGAACGCGTCGTTCGCCAATCTCTCGCGCTCGACCGCGAAATCGCTCCTCCGTCGTCGTCGCTCGCGCGTCCCCGCTCGACCCCGAGCTCGCGCGTTTCCCATTCGATCACTCCTCGCGCGCGCCCTGAACGCGCGCTCGCGCGCGTTCCATCTCACTCCAGTTCTTCATTCTCTCCTCCTCCCTCGTCTTTCATCATTCTCCCTGGCGTGTCGAACGGCATCGCGCGCGTCCGCGTCTCGCGTCTCGCGCGTCTCTCTCTCGCGCGTCTCTCTCTCTCTCTCGCGCGTCTCCCATCCTTGGACGATTTCCACCATTCGACGCTCCGTCGACGGCGCGGTTCGACGCGATGACGCGCGCGACGGTCGCACATCGCGCTCGTCGTCGTCGACGATGACATCGCATAGGTCGTTCGAAGCGGTCGTTCGCGCGCGACATCGTGCTCATGTGACGATTCGTATTCCGCACTGACGCGCATTCGACGTCATGCGACGGTTCGCGGTCCAAAGGCACGTGCGGTCGGTTGACGCCGCGCGGAGAAGCGACGACGCGCGAGCGACGACGCGCCGCGCGTCGACGGGCGACGACCGTCGTCGAGAGGCGTCGAGAGGCGTCGTCGAGAGGCGTCGTCATCATTCATCACCATTCGTCAGTCGTCATCATCAGTCGTCATCATCATCGTCATCATCATCATCATCATCATCATCATCATCATCGACGCGTTCGTTCGACCTTCGCGTTCACGCCCTCGCGAAAGCGATGACGCGTACGGTTGTATTTTATTTTCTTTGATTTTTTGGTCATCATCCGCATCGCGCGCGTCGTCGACGGAACGACCGAAGTCGTTTGCGAATCGATCGAACGCGCGTGACGCGACCGCGATCGCGTTCGGCGCCACGCCATCGCGATCGTCACTCGACGGCGCGCGCTTGTACCGCGCGACGTTTAGCCTCGCGCGACGAACGACGCGACGATCGGGGCTATTTTTTTTTCTCATTTATTCCCCCCACCACACGTCGTCCTCGACGCCTCGAAGCGAACGAAACGTGTCGTTCGATGAATGCGTGATGGGATTTGAAATTCAAACGCGCGTCGCGCGCGCGCGCGAATGCTCTGGAATGTCATCCGTCGCGCGCTACGCGGACGATCGCGCGCGTCAGGTGAATGGAAAATCAATCGCTTTCGCACGCGAAGCTCGAGCGTCGATGGCGGCGGTGGCGCGAATGGACAGCTCGAATGAGGACGCGCGCGAGGACGACGCCGCCGCGCGCGCGCCGGGGGTCGCGCGCGCGCGCGGGGCGGTCGCGACGTCCAGGGACGACGCGTTCGGGTTACCGTACGTCGTGAAATTCACCCGCAGCGCTCGAGCGTTGATGGCGATCGGCGATGAAGATGGTTTCGCCACGATCGTCGATGCGTCGAGGGCGCTTCCTAAGGACTGGGAGACGGCGAGCGAGTACGCGCCGGCGGCGAGCGTTCGAGCGCATAATAACGCGATTTACGACGTGGAGTGGATGCGCGGAGACGAACGATTGATCACGGCGTCGGCGGATCACGAAATACATTTATTCGACGTGGAGACGAATGTGCAGATGATGGCGTTCGATGGGCACGCATCGTGCGTGAAGGCGCTCGCCGGGCAACCGACGTCGGCGCACGTGTTCGCGAGCGGAGGACGAGACGGACGGTTGTTGCTCTTCGACACGCGCGCTGAGGGGGTCGTACGCGAGGGCGAAGGCGCACCGTGTGCGTCGCCATCGAATGGGGTGAATTTCGCGCACAAGCTTCCCGGGGTGCGAAACAAGTCTCGACGGCGGTCGTGCTTGCACAGCGTGACGTCGGTGGCGTTCGACAATAGCGGAGACGTGGTGCTGAGCTCGGGCGGGTCCGACGGCGTGGTGAAAATGTGGGACGTGCGTTTGATGAAAGGTACGATTGGCGTGCTCGAAGACGCGTCGGACGATTCGTACGTGCCCGGATCGTTCTACGACCACGGATTGGGACGTCGGTTCGGCGGCGCTTCGTCTGGCGCGTCGGCGGCGAAGAAGCCTAGAGGGATTTCAGGAATCGCCGTGGATCCGACGTCGTCGCGAGTCGTGGTTTCATACGTCGACAATCATATGTCGATGTTTGACTCCAACGCCCCCGCCGCGGTACCGTCGCGCCATTTCGTCGGGCATTTGTCGAGCTCGTATTACATCAAGCCGTGCTTCTCGCCCGATGGCGCGCACGTGGCGTGCGGTTCGCTCGATCACAACGTGCACGTCTGGAGCGTGGGTCAACCGAGAGAAAAGTCGATTCAACTCACCGGTCACACGCTCGGCGTGAACGTGGTGAGTTGGTCGAGCCGAGCTGATGCGCTCGCGAGTTGTTCGGACGACGGCGCGACTCGCGTGTGGAGCGTCAATCCGTACAAAGCGCCTACGCCGCGCGAGCGCTCGGCGAAGAAGTCAACGCCGCCAACAACAATGTCGACGATGAACGCTCGAATTCGTCTCGCACTCGGTGACGAAGACGCGACTTTTGCGACGATGACGCCCATCAAGCTCTCGCAAAGGGAATCTTTGAGCAGCGAACATTCGACGTCGGCGGCGTCGCCGCTCGATCCCACCCCCGGCCCGCCGCTCAAGGTCAGAAAACTAGCCACCAAGCGCTCGAATCGGCGTCCATTCGAAGTCATCGACGTCAACGCTTCATAGTTAGCCCTAGTGGAATGATCAATACGATCGCCATGCCTCACCGCCTCGGCGCGCCGCCCGTCCGACGCCGTCTCGTAGTAACCGTCGCGCTCACCGCCGCGACACCTCACACCTTCACGCGCGTCATCTCGCGACGACCGTCTCCGATCGCACCTCACCACTTCCCTTTTCGCTCACGCGCGTCTTTCATCTCTCCTCGCTCTTCCGTCGCCGACGTTGCGCGCGATGTCTTTGCAGAGGCAGCGCTCGGAGCTGTGCGCGTTGACGTGGCTCGACGCCAAGGACGCGTCCTCGGACGCCACCGCGGGCGATCTGTCGGTGGAACCTACGCCGGCAAAACGTTTGTTGAACGTTCGCTTGCCCGCGCACGGCGAGGGGGAATCGCCGAATCCGTGCCTTTCGCAGATGCTTCGCGAAGACGCGCTCGAGCTCGCGCCCGACGAGCGAAACGGCGCTCGAGGCGTCGCGAGCGCGTTTTCCATCGCTCTCGATCACGAGCTCGAGCAACGACGGGCGAGCGAAACGCCGGCGACGACGTCGAGCGCGATGCCGCTCCACTCCGCGGTGGCTTCGGCGGACGTCGACGCGGTGCGAGCGTTGCTTTGGCCGAAGCGGGACGACGAGGACGCGAGCGCGAAGGACGACGACGCGACGTGGCCGCCGCGGAAATCGCCGTTGCGACGGCTGTCGAGCGCGACGTCACTGAAGAGCATTTCAAGCGACGGCGAACGCGCGGTGGAGGCGAGGAACGAACACGGGGACACGGCGTTGGCGGTGGCTTCGGCGCTCGAGCGGTCATCGGCGGAGCTGGTTGAAATGTTGCTCTCCGCGGGAGCGGACGTATCGGCGATTTCGAGTTCAGGGTACGCCCCCGCGCATTGGGCCGCTCGAACGGGTAACGTCACGACACTGGACGTGCTTGCGAAGCGCAGCTCGCGAAAGCGCGTCGTCGACATCCGAGCGTCGGATGGCTCGACGCCGTTGCTCGTGGCGGCGGCATACGGGAAGATGGAAGTCGTCGAGTGGCTCGCGAAACGAGATGAACGCGGTGGTGGGTGCAACGCCTTCGCCGTCGATGCGCTCGGGAGAAACGTCCTCGGTGTGCTTGGGTCGAAGATGGGTCGATTGAATCTCACCGAGCGCGCGAAGCTTCGCGCAAAGGTCTTCAATCTCATTCCAGAACTGCGAGTGGCGTTTTTAAGTCACCCGGATTGTGAAGAGCACGTGTCATTCAAGCCGCACCAAGAGAGCCCAGAGCGCATGACGGCGATATTCGAAGAGCTCCAGCGAGTGACGGAGCGCGGAGAGCTGATGTTGGACGAGCTCGAGCGCTCGGAATCTTTCAACTGCGCCGAGCCGCATGACATTCTCTTGGCGCACTCCGAGGAATACGTTTGCGTACTAGCCAAGTTGAGCAATCAGGTCGGGCACACGCCCATCGCGTTCACGCCCTTTTGCCAGAATCAAAAGGGCGTCCCTGAAAAGCTTCGAAAATCCGTGGAGAATAGTGATACGTTTTTCTCCCCCGGGACACTGCAAGCTGCTTTGCGAGCCGCCGGTGGCGTCTTGCAGGCCGTTGACCGCGTGCTCGAAAAACGCAATCGAAGCGCGTTTGTGTGCTGCCGTCCACCGGGTCACCACGCCGGAGTATCGGGTGCCACCGAAGGCGCACCTTCGAGTGGGTTTTCCATATTGAACAATGCAATGATTGGTACGTACGTCGTCGTAGCGAGCGCTCGTCTCTCGACTTTCGTGCGCATTCGGACGCCGCACGCATGGCCGATTCACCGAGTCATGTGAATCGTGCGATGATGCGCGTCCAACATCAACGTCCATTTTGAAAATACACGGAGAACCGAGTACGTCTCTGATGACACATACGGATGGTACATTTTCTGTTCGCCTCGCTCATCTGGTTTTCTTGCGCTGGCTCGCACGCTGACTGACGCTCACGTTTTTATTTTCCGACTCGCACGCAGGCGCTTTATACGCGATTGGCGAAAAACGTATCATGCGCGTCGCCGTCGTCGACTTTGATGTACATCACGGCAATGGTACCGAAGAAATCGTTCGGCATTGGCTGCAGAAGCAGCGCTCGAGAGACGATTTTGATCGACACAAATCGCCAGATTTATTCTTTACGTCGATTCACTTGGCGGATGACGGCGCATCGAGCGGAATACACTTCTACCCGGGTACCGGTACGCACGACGACATGATGAACAATATCGTGAATGTCGTCGTGCCACCAATGTGGATAATCAAGGGCGAGAGCGCGGTGTCGAGTGGGGATCTTGGCGAGCGCACACGCAAAAAATCGAAACGGTTCGGTGAGGACGAACAGCAAGCTCCCGCCGCGGTCAAGAGCGCGGAGACATCCGAGGTAAACAGGGGCGGGCGAATGGAGTGGATGAAAGCGTTTCGCGAGCGTTTAATTCCGTCGCTGCGTGCGTTTGGTCCGGAATTAATAATCGTTTCTGCCGGATTTGACGCCGCGAGCGGAGATATTGGTAACATCGGCGTTGACGCCAAACGCGGTTTACGACTGCAAGGCGTTAATCTTCGTCCAGAGGATTTTGAATCGATGACGAAACAAATCGTCGATGTCGCAAACGCATGCGATGGTCACGTGGTTTCTGTATTAGAAGGAGGTTATGGCGTATTGAAGGATGCAGAATTGAATTTAGGTCGCGACAACTTTGCGCGTTGCGTAAATGCGCACATCAAGGCTTTGTGTCTTTAACCATCAACCCTTCCCAAGTACTCCATCGCACGACTGTATTTATTGTTATAATTAATGTTCTAGTGTAAAGTACTACACACGTCGTACGTATTGCGGTTGCGGCGATCCTTGCGGTACAACGTATACCACTTGATGTTCTCGCACGTGCGCGGGATGCGGTTCCCCGTACACGACGACTCTTTGATGGAAGCAGCAGCAGTGGCAGCACCACGCGGAGAGTAAAATAATCAGGGTGATACCAATCAGTAACCCGAAGAAAACGCCGACGACGGCCCCACCGTTCGTTTTGCAGCACTGCGAGGCGTCAGTTGCCCAGCACGAAGCGTCGACATGCGGGCCGTGCGTCGCGCACCACCGGTTCGTCGGGTTCGAAAACGCATCGCACCACCCCGTGTACTCGTTCAACATCCCGACATCATTGTTACCGGTGTTGTACTTAGAGACGAAACCTTTCAGGTTGGCGCAAGACGCCGCGTAGTTGCACTTGGACGGGCACGTCCCCGTGATGGAGTCCTGTCCGGCGACGGGCGTCCAGTAACACCATTGGCACGCCCAGCACTCCTGCGCGCCCGAATCATTAGCACAATAATATCCTTCACCGCAGATATCGTGCGACAAGCATGTAGCGAGCAAACTGCGTCCTTCGATCGAGCGTTTCTCGCTCTCGCGATCGCCGCGCTCGTCGTCGCCTTTGCTTCCGCCGACAGAATTCTTGCGTTTCCCTTTGTGCGTCTCTCTCTCCGTGCGATTCCTGTCCTTCGCCTCGATCTCCGTGTGATTCACCGCGTGCGTTTCATTCGCGTGATGCGCGTCGCTCGCTGACGAATCGTCGCGTGACCCGCGCCGGTCGCGTCGGTCGGCGCCGTTGGATTGCACCACGTCACCGAAAGACCTATCGCTCGCTTTTCCAGGCTTGAAGTGCGACGCCGCGACGCCGTGCGCGCACGCTAAGGCGATGAACACGCACGCATACGCGCGTTTCATGCGACCGAGAAGTCGCGGCGACGGACTCGGAGGCGGGGAATGACGCAATGTGGGAGGATAAGATGGGTCTCGCGGCTGGCGTCGAGTAGGCACCCGCGGCGGATGGAGCGACGACGGCGCGAGGAGCGGAGCGATTTGAACAGGAGATGAGAGGCGTATAGTTGCGGTGACGATTGCGTATGGTGAACGAACACGGGAGGGGGTGATATTAATTCTCGGGTTCGCTCGACGCGAAGATGGGCGCGTCGTTGCTAAGAGTAGATGGCTCGTAAAGCGTCGATTTCTTCGCGAAACATTTGGCCGACGTACTCGGCGTCGGGGGTGACATCCGAGTCCACGACGAGGGTCAATCGCAAAGTACCGGCGTATGACAACACGCTGACTTGGTTCACGATGTTTGAGCACGCGAATATGATGTCTCGCACGCGCATACCGACGAGGAGAATAGGCTCAGTCGGTCCGGGGACGTTGGTGAAGACCATGCTGTGGCGGGTCATGTAATCGCACACGATCTGCCGCTGCAAGTCCGGTCCCGCCAAGTTGACGATTTTGTTCAGCGAGCGCGTGACGTACGGTTCGGGTGACCGCTTCATGGCGTTGCACACCTTCTGCGCCTTTTTCAGGCGTTCGGCGGCGCTCATAACGCCCATGGGAAATGTGAGCGAAACAAACGTCCACGAGTTCGTCAACACTCCGCGCACGCGTCCCGGAAACGCGTACGGGCACGCCGCGCGCAAACGAGGAGTTCTTTCGCCCTGCTTATCGCCAACCTTGAGGTGATATTTTTGAATCGCTCCGGCGAGTGCGGCGACGACAATGTCGTTCACCGTGCACCCGCTCGCGTCTTTAATCGCCTTCAAATCATCCATCGCCACCGTCGGGCACACGACGATTCGCCGTTTCCCCGTGAACTTATACGGCGATTTCACCCCTTTAAACGTCGTGTACGTGTCGTACGGACCAGCCGCGGTGAGCAACGCTTTGAACGTTCCGTACACGCACAAGAACAGAAACGTAAAAAAACTCCAAATCGCCGCGAACACCGACGCGTGCGCCACCGGCGCTCGGCGTTTAAAATCAACCATACTCAGCGCTCCACCACTCAACGACGTCGCCACGCGCTTCAACACCTCAACGAGCGCGATACCGTCCCCGATCGCGTGGCTCACTCGTAACGTCACCGCCGGCGGCGCCGGAAACCCCTCTTCGCCGTCCCACGTCGCCCCATCCTTCATCGTCACCACTACGACGTCCCATAGCGGTTTCGACGCATCTATCGGCGTTAGCGTCGCCTCATCCATCGCTCGTCGCATCTCCTGCGCGTTCGCCACCTCGATCCTCCGCGCGCGCGCGCGCCAATCGCTCGTCTCGACGCGCCTCCACTCCAACTCTTTCGATGCCTTTCCTTTCTTATCGATCGTTTTCGCGCTCGCATTCGAGGCGAACTCATAAAACTCCTCCATCGCGTTCACGAACGTCTCCATATCGCTTTCACTCGGCGCGCGATCGACGTAGAACGTCGTCGCTAATGGGAAATCCACGCACGCGTTCGCGCTCGGGAACGCGCTCCCGCGAATCGTCGCCCTGGCTAACGTTTGCGTCAGCGCGTTCATCTCGCGCGCGCGTTCGCGTCGATCGTCATTCACCATCCTTCGATGACGTCGTCGATGGCGAATGCGATCGAGCGATCGAGCGCGAACTGACGTCTGGCGTCGCGACGCGCGCGGGCGGTCAACCGCGCGTCATTCGCCGACGCTCGGCGCGAGCGACTTTCATCGCGACGTCACGCGACACGCGAGCGAAGCGATGAACGTCAACGCCGTACGTGTGCGACGGGCGCGACAGACTATGGGCGTCGAATGACGTGGAGTGGATGGAGGGAGAATGGACGAACGGGATCGCGAGCGCGCGAGCGCGGATCGCGCGCGCGCGAGCGCGAAGGATGATCGACGGTCGAGCGCTTCGACGCGGGAGTGCGAGCGAGAGTGCGACTTGGGCGATCGACATTATGGGGATTGAGGCATGGGAGTAGGGAAAACGCGTTCGGGGCGATGGGGAATGGAAGGGAGACTGACGAATGATGGGCGCGAACAGGTCGCGAGCGACGCGTCGGCGACGGGGGACGGAGACTTGTACGCCAGGCTCAAGTCGCTCCAACGCGAACTCGAGTTGGTGGAGATTCAAGAGGAGTACATTAAGGATGAACAGAAGAATTTGAAGATTGAGTTGTTGCGCGCGCAAGAGGAGGTGAAACGAATCCAGTCGGTGCCGCTGGTGATCGGACAGTTTTTGGAGATGGTGGATGAGAATACGGGAATCATTTCGAGCACGACGGGGTCGAATTATTACGTTCGGATCTTGTCTACGCTGAATCGTGAGCTTTTGAAACCATCGTCCTCGGTGGCGTTGCATAGACATTCGAATGCGTTGGTTCAGATTTTACCTCCGGAGGCGGATTCGTCGATTTCGCTGTTGAGCGACGCGGAGCGACCCGACGTCAAGTATAGCGACATTGGCGGCGCCGACGTCCAGAAGCAGGAAATTCGCGAGGCGGTCGAGCTTCCGTTGACGCACTTTGATTTGTACCGACAAATCGGAATCGATCCGCCGCGCGGGGTTTTGCTCTATGGTCCACCAGGGACGGGGAAGACGATGCTGGCGAAGGCGGTGGCACACCACACTACGGCAGCGTTTATCCGCGTCGTCGGGAGCGAGTTTGTTCAAAAGTACCTCGGCGAAGGGCCGAGAATGGTGCGCGACGTTTTCCGTTTAGCTAAAGAAAACGCACCGGCCATCATTTTTATCGATGAAGTTGATTCCATCGCCACCGCTCGTTTTGACGCGCACACTGGAGCAGATCGTGAGGTGCAGCGTATTCTGATGGAGCTCTTGAATCAAATGGACGGGTTCGATCAAACTGTGAACGTCAAAGTGATTATGGCAACGAACCGCGCTGACACACTTGATCCGGCGCTTCTGCGCCCGGGTCGTCTCGATCGGAAGATTGAATGCCCGTACCCGGACCGCAGGCAAAAGCGTCTGGTGTTCCAAGTGTGCGTCGGCAAGATGAGCTTGAGCGACGAAGTCGATTTGGAAGATTACGTCAGTCGACCGGATAAAATTTCAGCTGCGGACATTCGTTCCATTTGCCAAGAAGCTGGCTTGCAGGCGGTGCGTAAGAACAGATACGTTGTCTTGCCGAAGGATTTCGAAGTTGCGTATAAGACGAACGTACGCAAGCCCGAAAACGACTTCGAATTTTACCGGTAAGAGGCGAATCATTTTAGGAAAATACTTTGTAGGACACTTCAGCGTTCGTTTAAGTATCATCGAATCGAAACATCAAACAGAAGCAGTCTCGTACAGTACGCGTGTGGGGAAGTTTTCACCTTTGTTGAATGTTCGTCTATGATTATTTCATCTTTCACGTTTTAAGTCAATCCAGAATGGCGCGAACACTTGTAACATTCCGTTCGCGATGAAAAATTGTGCGCACGACAGCCGGAACAAATCCAGTCGCCGCTCCGGAAGTTGTCGGGATTTGATCCACTCGTCTCGGCGCGCACTTCGTCTTCCCCTCCAGCGCTGTGGCGCTCGCGGCATCGGAAACATGACGATCTCGAGGCAAAGTTGTGCGCGCGGCAACCGTTGCAAATCCAATCTCCAGGCCGGAATCCACCAGCACTTGGGCCGCCTTGTTCCGAATCCGCCTTGCCACCCTGCGACAATCCACCATCGCTCTCCGTATCCGCACCGCTGCCCCGATGCCGAGAAGCCTTGCATTTGAAGCATGCCGATCGCGAGGCAAAGTTATGAGCATAACACGACGCACACGACCAATCGCCAGGTCTGCGAACGCCCACGCTCGCGCTCGGCGAGGATACGTGCGCGCCACCGTCGACGCGCGCCGCCGGCACCGGCGCCGGCGCGCTGCTCGGAACAGAACTCACGACTAACCACGCAAATGTCAAACCTAAATACGAAGTTTGTATAGGCGGATTGACGTTTGCGATAGGTTCGAGATTCAAGGCGATAGGTGCGACTCGAATCATGCCGGTAATTGGATCCACGCCGCGGTTTGCGGCGACGCCGACGATGACGCAGCTTCCCGTGCTACCGTGCCCGGCGGCGCCAACTTGATTCACTGGTGTCGCTATGAGTCGCACTTGTGCGCCTTCGTTCGCGCTCACCACGGGCGTACTCGCAACTTCAGCCGCAAGTTGCATGTCCTGCACGATTTCCACTCGCGCGCCGTTGCTCAGGCTGGCGCTGAGCTCCGCCGCGATGGACATCCCGTACGGATTTGCCACTCGGTCCAACATCGCCAAGAATCGTGCTGCGCCCACGCTCGCGAGCGTCGATTGCATCAAACTCACTAAAGGTTGCAATCGCTGCGACCACGACGCGGAATCGCGCGGGCGCAACGCGTATCCGCCGTTCGCGTCCTTGCCGAGCACACCAGCTCCCTCAGCGCGCGCTGTCAGTTGTTGAAACGCGGCTAGAAGTTGCTCGGGTGTGTGCGCCTGGGACGCAGCAACGGGACTTTGCGCTGGTGCCGCCACATGCTGCGAAGCGACTGCCGCTGCGGCACGCTGTGCGAACGATCCGCCCGGGGGCGTCGTTGGCGGCGTCGAAGGCGCCGCCGTCGGTCGCGGCGCGGGCGACGTCGGCATCGGCGCCGTTTGCGCCGGCGACACCAGTGCGGCAGCCTTGATACCTATCGCGCTCGCGTAAGAGGGTGGTGCCAAAGGAGCCGCGTGCATGCGTTGGGGCGGCGGCGTACTTGGCATCGGCGGCTGCACCGGCACCGCTGAGGTCGCCACGTTCCCAAACGCTGCCGCGTTGTGCGCCACCGCCGTAGCTGGCGCCGCATAGTTCCCGACGCCCCCAACCAAGCTACCGCCACTCATGGCGCCGTAGCCGCTATCGAACCCTCCGAACCCGCCGCCCAAACCGAGACCGACGCCGAGGTTCAAACCCAACCCGAGCCCAGAGTCTATTCCTCTCCCGTCGTTCGCGCCCGAGCCACCGCTCAGTGGAATCTGTGGATTCGGAAACGGGTGAGCCTCATCTGACAACTGGATGCTCACGCACGTGAACTCCGGGAGCAGCGCGCGTTGTCCCGCTAGCGACTCCGATAGCCATTTCGCGAATCCCACGGCGTCGACGCCGGCGAATCGCCCCAAAGTTATCAACTGCTGGTCCGGGTGTTGACTCGCGTAGTACGTGTCCGCCCCGGGCAGCGCCGCGCTCAACGCCCGCGCGATCGCGAGCGATCCGGGGCAGTCCACGCCCACGAGAACGCATCCATTCGCGGTGACTTTACATTTCGCGAGCACGCGCCCCACGACGGGAGCGTGCGCGCGAGCGACGCGTCGCAGCGCGTCGGCGATCTCTTCTCCGCCCAATCCGGTGGCGTCCAATCCCGAAATCAACGCCACGTGCGGTGGTGCCGAGCCCATGCCTGCGAACGATCGCGCGAATGAGTGAGTGACAAATCGTAAAACCGAACCACAACGTCCACGAAACGGTCGGGGACGATCGGCGACGACGCGTGGACGCGTCCTCGCGAATCGTCGTCGCGCGCGATCGCCGACGGCGACGGAACGCGCGCGCGCGTCGACGCGCGCGACGACGAGCGTCGATCGCGCGCGCTATCGATAGACAAAACGATCGTGATCGCGCGAATGAGTCGAACGAGCACGCACCCGCCCTTGGTTCGGTTTGCGCGATGAACTGCCCCTCGAACGCGCTGCCGCGGTGCCACTGCAACGCGTGGGCGAGGTGCTCCACGGCGTGTTCAGCGGCGTCATCGAAACGGAGCCTCGCGTAGGCGTGGGCGCCGAGGGACATCTTGCGATGATCGGTGCGTTCGACGGTCGCGGCGTTCGCGAGCGACGAGCGAGAGCGCGCGTTGAAGTGACGCTCGCGGAGGGCGAACGGTTGGCGGATGGTGACGCCGATGAAAGAGTAAGAAATTAAATGACAAATCGGCGCGCGGCTAAGGGTTAAAATGGTACAGCGTACAGCAAACGGTGAAAAATTGTAAAAGAAGTAAAGAATGCGTCGACGTTGACGCGAGATGACGCGAGATGTCAGGGGTGGGGGACGCGTCCCGATTCCGAACGAGAGCGGCGTCCCGATTCGATGAATTTCTTTCAGTTGTCGTTCGCGGACAATCGCTTGCGAATCGCTTCGAACTCGCTCGAGCGACTCCACTCATCTATTTCCTTCGCGCGCGCCACCGGGAGCGGGTGCGTCAGCGCACTCGTGCGCGCGCGGTCGATGTATTGATTCAGCGGCGACGCTCTCGCGAGGCTGCTTTCGTACGCGCGAGCTTGAGCCAAAAACGCCTCGACCGATAACTCGTTCGCCAATTTCGGCGATCCCCCGGCGAGTTTCATCAGCGCCGACGCCACGACGCGCGGTTCGCGAACGCACACCAGCGCCGCTCGATCGCACGAATACTCCGCCGACCGACTCCACTCGAGCAACCGTTCTTCAAACTGTCGTCGCACGAAAAAAGGCACGCCCGGAAACTCCACGCCGATCCCGAGAACTTGCGCCACGCTCAGCCAAACGCCGTGATCGCACGCCAAATGCCCCATCTCGTGCGCTAAAACCGCCTTCAACTCATCGTCATCCAGCAATTCGATCAACGACGTGTGCACGACGACGATCGGCTCTTTCCCTCTCACCGCCAGCGTGAACGCGTTCGGCGATGGATTCTGCTTTATATACAACCTCGGCATCGGTATCCCTAAAACTCCCGCGCACTCGCGCATCATCTTATCGTACTTGGGTAACTGCTCGACGCCGACGAGCACGCTCGTCGACGTCTGCTCCAACGCCAACGCGCTCTCCAACTCCGGCGCGATCGCTCGGCGAACGACGTCTTCCACGAACGGTAACGTCTTCAGCGCTTCCGTGGACGCGCGATCGAGCGGGTGTTGGTAGTCTTCGCGCGCGATCGCGCGCGTTCGCGACTTCCATCGCTCGAGCTCGCGCGCCCAAACGCTCCTTCGCTCGGTCGCGCCGATTCGTTGTGAACGCGCGATCGATCGCGTCTTCGGGCGCGTTTTCGTCGCGATCGAAAGCGACATCGATCGCGCGATCGATCGATCGATCGAGCGATCGATCGCGCTCGCGCGATCGCGCGCGTGACGACGTGTGACGACGCATCACACCGAGCATCGATCCGATCGATCCGATCCGATCCGATCGATCGATCGATCGCGTCTCTCGAGAATGCGATGGACGATGACGAACGGAAACGCGAACGACGACCTCGGTTTCGCAAAGTTTGACGAACGAAAATCACGCGCGATGAAATCGATCGCGATCGATGACGACGACGACGACGACGGAGGAGACGTCGGGAGAGATCGATCGAAGATCGGGGCGGTGGACGCGCGCGCGCGAGCGTTCGTTCGCGCGGCGCGGGCGAGCGTCGATTACTTTACCACGTCATCGTGTTCAGGACGAACGGCGTTGTTCGCGAGAGCGCACGAGAGGGGTGAAGGAGAAGGGAAAGGCGGGGAGTGGGTGTACGTGACGCACGATGAAGCGCGAGAGGACGAGGTGTTGGAGGCGTTGAAGACGTTCGAGGCGAGCGACGGGAAGGCGACGATGGACGTGACGTTGACGTTCGAGCCGTTCATAGTGGCCGTTGAGGCGCGGGATTTGAAAGCGGGTGAGGCGTTCGTGAAGTGTGCGATAGCGAGCGGGTACAGGGAGAGCGGGATAACGGCGAGCGAACGCAGGGTGGTGTGCTCGGCGCGGTGCTCGATTCGGTTGGAGGCGCCGATACGCGCGAACGGCGCGAGGGTGGTGGATGATGATGGCGTCAGGGCGATGATTGGCGTGGCGAACGCGAAGTTTGAAGCGAACACGGAGAGAATGGCGAGATTTTTACGCGCGTTCGAGGAGATGGTGCGACAGAGGGAAAAAGGCGGAGCGGGGGAGGAGGCGAACGGACCGGCGATGCGGGCGACGGCGTCGAAGGATATCGCCAAGGCGGTGAAAGATGCGCTTAAGCGGTGTGGGGTTTTGGATAACACTAGAAAGTCTGCGACGAAGCGCGCGAGTGATGGCGTCGTCGAGGCGGTGGTGTTGCCCGTGACGAGAGCGGCGCGCGAGATGTTTATGGAATCGTCGTCGGCGGAGGCCTCGTCCGACATCGCTTTCGTGATGCGCGCCGTCGAGGCTGGGCAAGTGGTGTTCGACGACGACGACGAATGCGATGGTCTCGCCGAAGTCGCAGTGCGCGCGCAAAATCCTGTGACTGCGATGAAGCTCGAGGTGACGAACATGTTGAAAACACGCGGATTGAATGAACATTTGGCACAAGAGACGCCGGCGCGATGGGAAAAACTTGGTGATTTGGTTCTCATCCCAGCGCACGCGTTCGCGGCGGCAGAATTCAAACAGTTTGAGGACGAGTTGTACGCCATGGTGGCGCGCGTGCTCGGGGTGTCGCGAATAGCTCGACAGGCTCCGGTGAGCCAAGGGCCTAAACGCGAATCGCGAGCCGCGATGTTGTACCCAAGAGGCGCCGACGGCTGGGTAGAAACGAAAGAGTTAGGCGTGACGTACGGGTTAGATGTCACGAAGGTAATGTTTAGTAGTGGGAATGGTACAGAGAAAAACCGAATGGGGGCATTGCAAGCGAGAGGCGAAACCGTGGTTGATTTATTCGCCGGCATCGGGTATTACACGTTGCAGCTGCTTAAGCACGCCGACGTCAAAAAAGTGTACGCGTGCGAGTGGAATCCAAACAGTTGTGTCGCGCTGCGACATAACTTGCGCGTAAACGGGGTGGAATCAAAGTGCGAAGTCCTTGAGGGAGACAATCGCCGAACGGCGCCGACGGGCGTGGCGGATCGAGTCTTGCTCGGCTTGCTCCCAAACGCTGAAATGTCGTGGGAAACCGCGCTGAAAGCGCTCAAGCCGCATGGAGGAGTATTGCACGTGCACTCAAACGTAAATAGTGGCGAAGAAGACGAATGGATGGCGAGGCTTCTTGGCGAGTTGAAATCGCTCGCCATAGGAATTGGACGCGAGGATTTGGACTTTGTCGTCGATCATCTAGAGCGTGTAAAATGGTATGGCCCGCGGATCCGCCACGTCGTTTGCGATGTCAGGTGCGCGAGCCGAACACATGCGAATGATTCTGATGCATCGCCCGTGATAATATCGCCGAGGACTACATTGGCGCCTGTTTCGACGCAGCCAGCTATCGAAGGGCGCTCGAGCGTTCGTCGCATGCATCGGCCGACGGTGCGCGCTTTTCACGAAGGCCCGGCGGCGCAGAGAATCCCAGCCGTGCTCAGTGGTTTAGATCTCGGGCAAGCGCCTTGGAAGTGGACGCCGTCGTACTTGGCTCAAATGAAAGGCGTGGCGGAAAAATTGGTGAGCGTGCATGTGAGTGACGATCCCAAGCTCGATTTTGTGCGTAAAAATTTCAAGTATGAAGTCATGCCTTTCGGCGACCTCCTCGCAAAAATGGAGGGCAAGAATTGTGACGGAAAGTCTTATTATCTCCGAAGCATCGGTGAGAATCCGCGGAAAGAGCCCGCGCACGCACTTCAACAGTTTCCTTCATTTGCGAATGACCTGTTGTTACCGAGCGAATTTTGGGGTGGAGACGATAGTTACTTTAGCGCCGTGGTTCGAGTGAGCAGCGGGGACTTGCAGCTCTGGACGCATTACGACGCCATGGATAACATGCTAATTCAGTTACACGGCGAAAAGCGCGTGCTGCTGTTTCCGCCGGCGGTCTCTGGGGATTTGTATCTCGAAGGTTCTTCATCCATCGTGCGGGACGTTGACGCCCACGACCCTTCGGTATTTCCGCGATTCTCTCGCGCGCGACGGGCGGCGTTTGAAGTCATGCTACAACCAGGCGATGTGCTCTATATTCCCGCACTTTGGTCGCATCACGTCACGGCGTTGCATGGACCGTCGATCGCGCTAAACGTGTTTTTCCGTCATTTGAGTGCCGAACAGTACCCATCCAAGGATTTGTACGGCAACGCGGATCCGGTACAAGCGGCGCTCGCGGCGAAAAGCGTGGACGCCGCGATAGAGGCTCTGAAATCGTTGCCGCAAGACTATCGCGTCTTCTACGCGGGCGTGCACGCAGCGCGGTTGGAAAGCCATCTCGGTGTTGAAGCCGCGCGGCGCGGGCTAGGAGACGTCGGCGACGCAATGAAGAATGAAGCAATGAAGATGCGAGCGAGCTCGATTTACGTGCCGCTTCTGGACACTCGATCTATCATCGCCGCGAGTGCCATCGCCGCGTGTGCGTGTGCGCTGACATTCCTTATTATAAAACCCCGCTAATAATTACCTCGTCATTCATCCACTAGAAAAGTCCAGTGATTTGTAGTTTGTAGGAGAACCTTTGTGCGACCCTGGCGTCCCCCGCTCGCTCAGCAACACCCGCCGCCGTGCTTCGACTTCGACTTCGACTTCGGCGCCCTTTCATTTAAAATATCAATCATGCGCTTCAGCAGCAGCGGCGTGGTCTCGGGAATCCCCCCCATGATTGCGAACTCACTCAACACTCCTTTCTGACGGTAGAAATCGATCACGGGAACGGTCTGGTTCTTGTACACTTCCAGGCGCCTCTTGACAACCTCCTCCGTGTCATCCGAGCGTTGCGTCAGCTTGCTCAAGCACTTCTCCGGCGGATTGAGCGGCGGCATGATGATCGTCGGCTGCCCCGGAACCACGCTCTTGATGTCCGCGATGTTGAACGACTTCCCGCACTCACCGCACTCGCGGCGGCCGCAGCACTTTTCCACCAAAATATCCTCGCGCAGCGTCAAGTTCATCGCGCGAGTGACGTCCACCATCGCTCCTAACGCCTCGGCTTGGGGAACAGTTCTCGGGAAACCATCAAGCAGGAACCCGCGCTCGCCCTCGCTCGCCCCTCGCTCGATCCTAGTGCTCAACAGATCCATCACCAGCTCGAACGGAACCAACTTGCCGCTCCCCGACAGGCGCTGCATCTCCTTCCCCCTCTCCGTGCCCGCCTTGATCTCGGCGCGCACTAAATCCCCCGTGGCGATGTGTGGAACGCCCATGAGTTTGGCGACGCGCGAGGAGTACGTGCCCTTACCCACGCCCGGGGCGCCGAGGAAGACCCAGTTGAGCTTGTCGCCGCGAGCGACGGCGGCGTCGCACGCGCTCGCGAGCTCGACGCGCAACGCATCGACCTCCGCGCCCTGAGCGTCGAACGGATTTTTCGACGTAAACGTGCGCGCGAAATTGCGCCCAGCGCCGAGCGCGAAAACTCGGCGGAGCGCCATGATATGACGCGCGCGTCGTCGATCGATCGAGCCGTCGGCGGCGCGCTCCCGCTCGCTCCGGCGCGCGTCCTCGAGTTCCCATCGAATTCGCAATCGCGTTCGCCATCGCGTTCGTCATCGACTAAGAACTCATCGATTTCCTTTCGAATCACCCACGAGAGTGGATAAATACGCGTTCCATCCCACGCCGCACGCGTTGAGCCACAACACCCGTCGCTCTCGCGGAACGTACGCGAAATTCACCACATTCGCCAGCGGCCAAAACGCGCTTCCCCGAACGAGCGCCTCGACGACGTCCGAGCGAAACCTCTCGCTAAAAATATCTATCCATTCCCCTTCCATCGCGCGCATCGACGCGAAAAACGCGACGGTATACGTCGGGAACAGCGTCGCGTGCGCGAACGCCACCTTCTTCATCACCGTCGCCGCGTCCACTCCAACGCCCATCTTCGCGTCGATCGCTCGAAACGCGTGATAAAAAAAAGGTCCATGCAACGCAAAACCAATCGCGGCGAATCTCGCGCTTCGTGCGAAATCGTGCTCGAATTCGTTCGCGTTCGCGTTCGCGCGCGCGTTCGCGTTCGCGCGCGCGTCCGCCTTCAATCGTCGCTCATTATACTGCGTCAACGCGTCCCCGATCGTCATCACGCTCGCACTGGTCATCATCGCGCGTGCGATCGACGCCATCGCGCTTTATGTGCGTCACACGACGCGCTTCTCGACGGGATGCGCTCGAGAATGACTCGCATTCGCGCGCCACGCGCGTCATTCGCCGACGACGACGCATCGCCCATCTCTCGATCGCCCTCGGTCGCGTTCGATGAGCGCCGCGATCGCGATGTCGTGGCATTCTCGATCGACGTCGCGCGCGCATTCGACCTTTCGGACGTCGGCGAGCGATCGAGAGCGAACCGCGACGGGCGTCGCTCGCGCGCTCGAACGGCCGCGCGCGCGCGCGCGTCGCGAGCGTCGCTCGACGCGATCGCGGATAGCGCGCACGCGCGCGACGAATGATTCGAGCGAGGACAGCGACAGCGCGATCGCGCGCGAGCTCGAGCGCGAACTGCGATTGCGGGGGAAGATTTACCGCGCGGAGGCGGCGTTGGAGGAAGCGAAAGGGGCGATCGCGGACGCCGGGGATAGTAATAAGACGTCGATCGATAACGAGGCGAGTTTAGTGCGCGATCGAACGTCGTTAGAGCTCGGGATGGTCGCTGGGGAGCTCGATAGGGAGTTGGAGGCGATGGCGGAGGAAGCGAAGGCGGCGCGAGAGCGGAACGCGACGGTGAAACGCGAGCTCGAGGCGTTGGCGGAGGAGTTGTTAGGGACGAAACCGCGAGAGCGAAAGGCGTTGGGGAAAGCGGTTGAGGGGGATTCGATATCGGAGTTCAAGGCGCGACAGGCAGAGGAGGAAGCGGATCGCGTCGGGGCGAGAATGCAGGCGACGTTGGAGGATACGCAGCGCGCGAGTTCGTTTACGTTGGTGCTGTTGTTGCTGTCCATCACCGCGGTTTCGTTGCTCGCGGAGGGGGCGTACGATAAGTTTTTTGCCGTCGGCGGGGCCATCGCGCTGATTGCGTACCAAGCGCGCGCGGAGAGCGCGAGAAGAGAAGAGAGAAACAAGAAAAAGTAACGAGGCTGCCGCCCGTCCAAACGCGACGGCTGCCGAAACCAAGTCAATTTCAATAGAATGTTCAATACCCAATGCGTGCGTGCGCGCGTCGTCTAAATCTATGCAATCCGCGTCGATATGTTCATCGACCCGTTTCTTACCGTCATCAATACGCTTGGCTATCGAGTCGCCACGTCATCGCTCTCGCGCCGAGCGGGTCCGTCGCGAAGCCGAGCGTTTCGTACATCCCCACAACCTTCTTCTCCGCGTACAGGCTCACGTTACAAATGTCTTCGCCCAAAAGCCGTTCGACGATGCGCTCGACCATACCTCGCCCTAACCCAGAGCGCTGCCACGCCGGAAGCACGCACACGTCCCAGATGATGGCGTTGAACGTCCCGTCGCTCGTCACGCGAGCGAACGCCACCGTTTGACCTTCCTTGGCGAATCGAGAATCTCGCGTCGCGCGCACGTACAAGCACGCGTGCGAGTTTTCGATCGCTTTCAATAATTTCTCCTCCGACCTTCGACTGAACCCGACGTCGACGAACAGTTTATTCAAGTCGTCGAGCGACCGCTCGCGAAGCGTCGCGTCGAACGCGAACTCCACTCCCATGCCGTGAAAATACGAATCCGGTTTCGAGAGCGCGCGCGAGAGCGCCTTTGGCGAACGAATCGCTCGCGCGCTGTCGTTTTCGCCAAAAACCCCATCGCTCGCGTCCGCTCGCGCGCGCTCGTCGGCGGTGAGCTTGGCGCCTTCGACGCGCGACGGGACGTTCGCGAACGGGTTCCACCGCGCCGCCGAGCGCGCGACAGCGACGGGCGTCTCGCGCGATCTCGCGCGATTCCCCGAGTGCGTTACCATCGACGCGCGCGACATCGAACGCGCGACATCGCCGCGCATTGGTGTTCGCTCGGATGCGCGTCGCCGAATGACGTCTCGCCTCGCCTCGCCTCGCTCAACCGTCGCTCCGTCGACCGAACGCGTTCTATGACTACGATGACAACGTCCGCGCTCGCGCGCACTACTATTGAATCTCTAAAAGCAAACCAAAACAAATGAAATCATTCGCCCTCACGCGACGCGCGCGTTGCACTGTCGAATCAAATCCGCTCGTACTCGCGCGTTGAACGTCCGCGCCGTCGCCTCGCGAGCGAGCACGTCTCGAAACAGCGGTATTTCCGACGTTCGTCCGCTTTCCTCGAGCCCACGCCGGACGTCGTCATCGCTCACCACGTAGTCTGCTTTATCTGGGTACACCCCAGAGAATCGGGCGTTGAAATCGCTCGGGACGCTCATTAAATTCAGACATTCGTACGCCGCGAACGCGTACACGCACGCGGCGAACACCCAGGTCGGGATCACTAACGCGTAATGCCTCGCCATCGACGCGCTCGGGACGCCGAATGACTCGATGAACGCCTCCGACGCGAACGCGAACGCGAGCCACGTCGCGAACGCGCACGTGGTTAAGATCATTCCCGCGAACCCGTACGCTTCCTGCGCGGAGGCGCGCGCGAAAAGTCAGCTCGTCTCGCTCATCACCTGTTTTTCGCCCACCGAACTCGCGCTCGCTTCGAATCGCGTCGCCTCGCGCCCTGTCGAGCGCACCGATGGTGATATATCTCGCAATTCATCCCTCGCCTCGGCGCGAAGAGGTCGATCGGGGTTCGCGCGCGACGTCGCGCGCGCGCGCGCCATGGCGGCGCGATGTGACGCTCGGCGCGCGCGCGCGGCACAGCGCGCCGATCGAGCGCGGTGCGCCGTCGAGCGACGCGCGTCGTTCGCCATGCCGTTCGTCGTCGCGTTCGCGTTCGTCGCCGGGGCGATGGTCGGGGGATTGGTTTCGCGACGCGCGCGACGGAGGGAAGGGAGGGACGACGCGTCGGCGTCGGCGTCGCGCGCGGCGTCGGCGACGGAGCGAGCGCACGCGAACGACGCAACGCACCGAGGGAAGAAACCAATCGTGGTGTACATGGATGGATGCTTC
>Ga0222712_10000557_pt1 | contig 48592 bp, 34 predicted proteins | sample C33_657DmetaG_FD_165043 | JGI IMG/M metagenome (GOLD analysis project Ga0222712, IMG submission 165043) | Estuarine water microbial communities from San Francisco Bay, California, United States - C33_657D | ecosystem: Environmental > Aquatic > Marine > Unclassified | place: USA: California... | reverse complement strand
TGGCCCAACAGCCGCATCGACGAGCTGCTGCCACATCGTTGGACGCCAGCGGGCACCTAAGCGGATCGCCGCGCCCGTCGTCAAGATGGGTTGGCCGGACGGATACCATCGAACGACAAAGGCAGTTGGAGCTTTGTGACGCCAGCCACGCTCTCAATTCCTCGCAGCAGCGAGCTCTTGGCCCTGCAGTGTGAGTCGGGCTTGCTTGACGGGAGCTTGGCGCCCGTTTCCGCCCAACCGTCCATTGAAATCTTGGGCAATATCGTCTTGGGCGGCCTGCTGGGTCTGGCCGTGGATGTGAGAAACGATAGGGCCTTTGCCTACCCCTCTGAAATCAACATTGAGTTGCCCCTGTGCAAGTTTCTGTGAGCCGACACATGAAGGCCCTGAAACTTGCTTTGGTGTGCTTGTGTAGTCTGCTGCTCGTGGCCTGTGGCGGCGGCGGAGGCGGCTGTACTGCGGTGAGCTGGGCCTTGGGCTCAGGGGCGGGTTCGACCTGTGAGAAAGGCCAAGCCAAGCCCAGCTCCACGGGGACTCCCGGGACGCTGTCGGGCGTGGCCGCCGGTGGTGCGCCGATCATAGGCAACGTCGAAGTCACCGACGCTTTGGGGGCCAAGCGAGGGGCCACCATAGAAGCCAATGGGCGTTACACCGTCGACGTGCGAGGCATGACAGCACCATTTGTGCTCAAAGCGGGCGGCCGTGTGGGCGGGACCTGGGTCACTTACTACTCGGTCGCGTTGGCGAGCGACGTGGGAGGAACCATCAACATCACGCCGTTTACCGACATCATCGTCTCGAGCCTGGCGGCGACGGTGGCCGATAAGTTTGGCAATGGCGCCGACCCGGCTAAGGTGAATATGGCCAATATTGAGCAAGCCCGCTTGGCGCTCTACAACAAGCTCTACCCCTTGCTCAAGCTCATGGGCATTGAAGATGGCATCGATTTTCTGCGTTCGGCCTTCAATGCCGATCACACCCAACTCGATGCCTTGTTTGATCTGCTTGAGGTTCATAGCGATCCCGCCACCCATGAGATTGCCATCAGAGACTTCATGAACCAGGTCACCCTGGCCACGATTGACGTCACAAAACCCATTGATGGCGTCCCCATCTCGCCTGGCAGTTTGCCCGTCCATGTCGGCGACGACATACGCCAGATCGTGAAGGTGATTGAAGATTTCGGCGCACTGTTTGCGACGCAATTGCCTACTGCGCAGCAATTGGCTTCAAGCGGGCTGATTGACACCTCCAGTGACTTTTTGGACGCGGGTCTGTCATTTCAGCAGTGGGCTGACGAGCTCTCGAGCAATGTGGCCTTGACAGGGTGGAAGATCGTCAGCGTCGATGTGAAAATCAACGCTGATGGCGTGACGGCGACGGCCACCGGTGCGGCACAGAATTCCCAAGGGGTGATCAAGGAAGAAGTCAACAAAACCCGTTTTGTAAAAAGGCAGGGGCGCTGGTTGTTTCAGGGTGATGGTTTGGTTGCTGATGTCGGGTTTAAGGCCGCTCAAATCTACGATCAAAACAGAGATACCCTGTGGAGTGGCATTGGGTTTAATGTCGATCCCTTTGCCTACAACAACAGTCGAGCGGCTCCCGAACGGGCGCTTACGGCTTCCGTCGCTGGGCCAGGGCTGTCCAGCCCCTTGCTATTGGCTCAGAATCTGTATGACACTTGGTTGGGGGAGGCTGCGCCAGGCGAGCTGACGACGACCCGAGGCAATGAGATTGGCGAATGCCCTGGCTTGAATAACTGGGCTTGTCTGATCTCATCGAGCATCGCCGACAACAGTCTTTACAAGCTGATCCTGAAGGATGTGGCAGGCGGCGCCTTAAATGGCGAGGGGTACGACATCAAGCTCGGATTGGCGCCACTGCCCACCAGCAGCTTGACCCGCGCCATGTTCGGCACCATAGGCCAGGTGACCATCGATGGCCAAGCGCTCAAGCCCGCCGCCTTCACGCCCAACAAAAGCTTGCAGGTGAACTTTACTTTGCCCGCCCAACGTTTCGGTAGCAGTCTTCAGGTGCAGGCTACCGGTATCACTGGGCTGCCTTACTTCAGAATTGAAAAACCTTTGTTGGCTGACGCCAGCAGCGTGGTGATCGGCTGGACAGCGCCCGAAAACAATGTGACGGTCAATGCACTCCATTTCCGCTTGTGCACCTACGACCTGAGCGGGCGTAAATTCGTCACGAACTACACGGTACCGGTCCGCTGAGCAGCGCCAGCATGCAAGCCTTGGCGCATGGGATCCAGGGGGTAGTTTCCTTGCGGGCAGATCGACCCGGCCCCCGGCGCAGCGCTTTGCTCATTCCGGTTCGATGCGCGCGTCGCGCACCACCTTGCCCCAGCGCGGAGCCTCCGCGCGGATCAAGGCCGCGAATTGCTCGGGTGTCCCGCCGCCGAGTTCATTGCCCTGGCTGAGGATCTTGTCTTTGACCTCTGCGTTTTGCAGGGCCTGGTTGCAAGCTGCATTGAGGGTGCGCACCAGATCGGCTGACATGCCCTTGGGGCCAATCAGACCCTGCCAGTTTTGCACTTCCACAGCGGGGAAGCCCAGCTCAGCCATGGTGGGCACGTCGGGCAGCAGCGGCGAGCGCGCCTTGCTGGTGCAGGCGATGGCGCGCAAGCGGCCACCCTTGATGGCTGGCATGGCGCTGTACATCTGCTCGAACATCATGTCGACCTGCCCGGCCATCAGGTCAGAGGCGCCAGCGGCCCCGCTCTTGTAGGGTGCGTGGATCAGGTCTATCTTGGCACTGTGCTCGAACAAGGCGCCGCTGAGGTGGTGCGAGCCACCAATGCCCCCCGAGGCATAGCTCAGCCGACCCGGCGCAGCCTTGGCGGCGGCCACGATATCGCCCAAGGACTTGTAGCGCGAATCGGTTCGCACCATGAGAATCAGCGGGCCTTTTTCGATCAACGTGATGGGCAGCAAGTCATTGAGCGGGTCGAAGTTCAGCTTCTTGAACAGGGCATGGTTGACCGCCAGTGGCGCAAAGTTCCCCATGCCTATGGTGTAACCGTCGGGCCGGGCGCGGGCGATGATTTCGGTGCCGATGTTGCCGCCAGCGCCGGCCTTGTTGTCGATGATGATGGGCTGACCCAGGATGGCGCTCATCGCCTTGGCCACCTGCCGCGACCGGCTGTCGGCATTGCCGCCGGCGGCATACGGGCAGATCCAGGTGATGGGCTTGCTGGGGTATTTGTCCTGGGCCTGCACAAGGGCAGGGGCCAGCGTGAGGGCGGCGGCGCTTTGGATCAGGGTTCGGCGTTGCATGGAGTCTCCGTGAATTCCTGAATTATGGTGCTCTGCGCTGGTCGCGCAAGATCCAAACTTGCTGCGGTCAAAACCTGTATTATCTATTCACTTATCTATTCAATTTAAATGAGATGGCCGTATCTCCCTATGCCGATGCGATTCGTGCCCGCCTGGCCCGCGGGCCAGGCACGGCCCAAGATCTCGCCACGCAGTTGGCCATCAGCCAGCCCACCGTTTCCCGCGCCTTGGCCGGATTGGGCGATGAGGTGGTACGCCTGGGGGCGGCGCGATCTATTCAATACGTCCTGCGTGACGGCCTGCGCGGCTTGCCCGACGTGCCGGTCTATCGGGTGGATGCGCAAGGACAAATTCACCGCTTGGGTCTGCTGGTGCCGGTGCGCCCCGATGGGTTTGTGATGCGGGCCGACAGCGGCGCCACAGAGCATGCCGATGGCCTGCCCTGGTGGCTGTTCGACATGAGGCCCCAAGGCTATCAGGGGCGGGCCTACGCCCTGCGCCATGGCGCGGACCTGGGTCTGCCCGACCGCTTGAGCGAGTGGACGGATGCGCAGGCCCTGCGCGCCTTGATCATGCACGGCCACGATCTGGTGGGCAACCTCTTGCTCGGCGACGCCGCCCGCGAGCGCTTCCTTTCACAGACGATGCCTGAGGCCTTGAGCGATGAATCCAAGGCGATCGCCTATGGGCGCCTGGCCCGCGAGGCGGCCCATGGCGAACGCCCGGGCTCATCGGCAGCTGGCGAGCAGCCCAAGTTCACGGCTTGGGCGCAGGCCAGCGCCGGACCTGCTCATGTTCTGGTCAAGTTCAGTGAGGCGCTGGACAGCCCGGTGAGCGAGCGCTGGCGCGATGTACTGATGGCCGAGCATCTGGCCCTGCAGACCTTGGCCCGCCATGGGGTGCCTGCGTCGCAGAGCTGTATCTTGGATCATGCCTCGCAGCGTTTCCTGGAGCTTGAGCGCTTTGACCGCGTCGGCTATTGGGGGCGTCGTGGCCTCGCGTCACTGACCGCGCTGGATGCGCAATTCATAGGCGCGCCTGCCGATCAAAATGACTGGCCCCGCCTGAGCCATCGATTGGCCGCCAACGGCCGTATTACCAAGTCGGCGCAAGAGATGGCTCAATTGCTCTGGGCCTTCGGAACCCTGATTGGAAACACCGATATGCACAACGGCAACTTGTCCTTCCTCACCGACTCGGGCCCGCCCTATGAACTGGCGCCTGCCTATGACATGGCGCCCATGGCTTTCGCGCCGCGCAGTGGCGGCGGCCTGCCCGACGGCTTGCCCGAGGCGCGCATCCATGCGGCCGTGCCTGCGGCGCAGTGGCGGCAGGCCTTGTTGCTGGCTCAGCAGCATGCCCACTTGCTGCAAAAAACACCGGGCCTGAGCCCCGGTTTTAGGCCCTGTCTGTCGGCCTTGGTGGGCCATATTGAACAGGCGGCCGCCAAGATCGCGCGCTTGGCCTGATCTGCGCCGGACCGCAGACAGTCGAGGTCGGCTGTATACCCGTGCCACACTCGGCATCTCACACCATGGGCCCCATGACTGCACATCTCCTCATCGCCGGTGGCGGCATAGGCGCGCTCGCCGCAGCGCTTGCCGCCTGCCGCGCCGGCTGCTCAGTGCAGCTTTTCGAGCAGGCTGCAGCCTTCTCGGAGGTGGGGGCGGGCTTGCAGCTCGGGCCCAACGCCACCCGCATCCTGCAAGCCTGGGGTCTGGGCGCTGCGCTCGACGCTGTAGCCGCCTTTCCAGAGCGCATCGTTGCGCGCAGCAGCACCAGTGGGCGCGAGCTCGCTCGCCTGCCCCTGGGGCAGCAGGCCGTGCAGCGCTACGGCGCGCCCTATGCTACGGCGCACCGGCGCGATCTGCATGCGATCTTGCTGCAGGCGGTGCGGGCGCAGACCGGGGCCCAGCTGCATCTGGGCAGCGCAGTTGCCGGTTTTCAGGAGTCGATGCAGGCGGTACGGCTTCAATTGAAGGACGGCCGCCACGCCCAGGGCGACGCGCTGATCGGCGCCGACGGGCTGTGGAGCCAGGTGCGTGAGCAGGCTCTGGCCGATGGCCGCGCCCAGCCCACCGGCCACCTGGCCTATCGCGCCCTCATTGCTAGAGCCGACCTGCCTGCCGCGCTGCGCGCCCATGAGGTGTCCGTCTGGCTCGGAGCGCGCCAGCATGTGGTGGCCTATCCGGTGCGTGGCGGCGAATGGCTCAATGTGGTGGTCATCGTCCAGGGGGCAGCCTCACAAGGGCTGACGGGCTGGGACGATGTGGGCGGGGCGGCCGATGTGCGGCAGGCCTTGGTTAACTGCTGTGGCCCCTTGCAGGATCTGGCCGAGGCCGCGCCCTCCTGGGGCCGCTGGAGCTTGGCCGACCGTGCGCCAATGGCAGGCGCAGCGCAAATGGCAGCCGGCCGCATCGCGCTGCTGGGTGATGCGGCGCACCCGATGCGGCCGTTTCTGGCGCAGGGCGCGGCCATGGCGATCGAAGACGCGGCCGAACTGGGCGCAGCCCTAGCCGCCCTAGGGACCAGTCAGGCCGACATCCCCGCAGCGCTGGCGCGCTACGCCGGGCAGCGCTGGCAACGCGCCGCCCGGGTGCAGGCGCGCTCGCGGCGCAATGGGCAGATTTTTCACCTGTCCGGCCCCATGCAGTGGGCCCGCAATGCCGCCCTGGGCCTGATGGGTCACAGGCTGATGGACTTGCCCTGGCTTTACCGGGGCACAGCGGGCTGAATCAGCCTGCTGTGCCACACCTGAGTTTTCAGTCCCGGCCATGACCCCGTTAGGGCATGGCACACGCTCTCAAGCGCAAGACCTCACTTGAGCTTATTTTTTTCCTTGCCGCGGGGGATGACCGAGGTCACCGGCGGAGTCGGCCGGTCCGACGGAACGGATTGTTTGGGCGCGCTGGTGTCCTTTTTCGGCTTCTTGCTCATTTTTTCGTTGCGCTGCTCTTTACCCATGGTGAACTCCTCGTTTGCGGGGCCGCTTGGGGTGCGGCACAGCATGATCTTACGATGGCCGAAACATCGCCCCTCCAGATCCGCCGCTCACAGGCCTAAGCCGCCGGACCCAAGGTTCGGGCGGGCGATGGAGTCGCCTCCTTCTTATGCCTTGGGCGAGGTATTTGGCGCAGGCTTGCACCGTTTACAAGACTTGCAGTGCGACATTCATGACCCAGTTGGCGTGGTTGAAGACCAAGCCGTCGTAAACCCTTAAAGCCGCATAGTCGGTGCTTGACGGCCAAGGCGTCGCCGAGACGTAGGAGTCGTTGACCCATGCCCCAGGAGCGCCACTGGTGATGTTGCCTGAGCCTCTGTTGCTACCGTTGAGACCCTGACCCGAGTACGACCCGACCAGCGTGCCGTTGTAGGCGTCCCAGATGGCGCTCAAGTCATCGTAGCTGGGGTTCGTCTGGCTCGGGTCGGCCAGGGCCGTTCCGTCCATCAGACCTTGTGTTGCGCTGGTCCCGAGCGTCGGCAGCGCCAGCTTGACGCCGCTGACGGTGGCGTAGCGGTAGGTGTCGTTCGTCGATGACCCCGCAACACCATTGACGTCTTGCTTGAAGAGGTCGTAGATCTCGCTGAGCGGGTAAGTGCTTGCATCACTCATGGTGTACGCATCACCGGCTATCGTCCCGTCGCCATTGCGGTCCAAGTGGTAGTACCACCTGCCCTCCACCTGCACCGGTGCGATCAATTGACCCAAGCTGCCCAAGTCGACGACAGACTGACCCGCCAAAGGTTCAGGGGTAATTTGCAGGTCGAGCTGTGTAAAGTCCCAGCTGAAATTGCCGTTGCCATGCACCGCCACAGAGATCATGGCGCCTGGCGCTAGGGTCTGATTGGACAAGTTTAGATTTGTGCTTGATGGCGATGAACTGCCAGATTCTTCGTCTAGGGCGCCTTGCAGCAAGATGGTGGGGGTGCCGCTGGCATAGGCTGTCGAGGAGGTGGTGACCGAGTAGGCAATGCCGTCATTGCTGGGGGTCTGAGAATAGAGATTATTGGGCGCGTAAGTATCAAGAATATCGCCCACCAAGCTCAAGCTGCCCGTCAGATCAACGGTCACATTCGATGAGGTGGTGTTCTTCCAGGCCACAACAACGGCCTTGCCGCCGCCGCCGGCGTCCGTTGAATCCGGATGAATGATGAGGGCTCCGTTCTCCTGTTTTTGCACTAAGGGGTAGAGGTTGTATGCACGATTTCCGTCCCACTGCGGTCGTCTGATCACGCCGCTGAGGCTCGTATCCCAATCGCTGAGAAGCTGTAAATTCGAGATGTTTGAAGCCACGTAATCTGCCGAGAAATACTGCCATTGACTGCCAGTGCTTTGTGTCTTTGACGACATACTGTCGCTTGGCCCGGCCATGAAGTCCGTGGCGGCATTGAAGGACGGTGAGTCGAAGCCCACCAAAGCAATTGAATCAACGATTTCCCAGTGAGTTCCACTCGTCTCAATATGTACTTTTGCACCTTTGACCAGGTAATCTGTTCTAGGAAAATCAAATCTAGAGTTGATGGCTTGACTAGAGGTAAATCGATGCGGATCGGCGCCCTCAAATACAGTGTGGTAGCCGTTGTTGATATCAATCAACTCGATTTTGCTTACAAATCCATTGCTTGCGCCGACCGGCATTTGTCTGACCAAAACGGATTCAGCATAAGCGGGGCCAGAGAAACCAACTTCAATCCATTCGTCAGATGGGTTGTCTGCCGTCAGGGGGGCCCAAGCTCTGCCATCACCGGTGTCGCTTGAATCCGGGGACCCCAGGACCTGTTCTTTAGAGTGTCTGATTAGACGAGGAGCAGCATTGGGGTCATTCCCGCCAGCGATCAAGGCGCCATAACCTGGCCCTGAGTCATTGAACCCCGAACTTGCCGTCACTGCGGTGGCATATTGAATTCTTTCTACTGGGGCCTCGATAACAGGCAGTGCGCTGGCATCGATGTTTGGGATATTGCCGTTGTAGGCAAAGGCGTTGCCTGCCCCATCTTTGATGCCGGCAATCAGGGTGGCTTTAAGGGCAGTTTCATTGATCGCTACCTGCCCGTTTTGCCCAGCCGCGATGGTGTAGGTCAGGGTGCGGGTGCTGCCGGTGCCTGACCATGCGGCGCTTACTCCTGTGCCAGCGACGGTGAAGGTGGTGCTGTCGGTTCCCGTGGTCAAGCCATTGACAACGCCGTCGAAGGTCAGGGTCAGGGCGATGGTTTCTCCCGCGCTGTTACCGGCAGAGCCTGCAATCGTACTGGTGGCTAAAGTCCACGGCGGTACGTCACCACCCACTAACTTGAGCTCATCAAAAGCGGCACCCGGTTTGGCGCCGCCTGTCTTGTACCAAAGACCGGTGCGGGCGTTGTCAGCGCTGGATGTGAAAACATGACTGGCGCCGCCCAGCTGTGTCCAGGAGTCTGAGCTGTTTTGCTTGTAGAAGAAACGGTAGTCGTCCGAGGCGCCCTTTTCGGTGACCTCAACTTTCAGATAAGCACTGTCAAAGCCATAGCCGGCATTCTCGCGCTGACCGCCATAGTCAAAGTCCTCGATATTGATGCGCCAGTTGCCGTCCCAGCCGGTCATGCCGTAGGTGAAGGCGGGGCGGGCGCCGTTTTGGTCAGCGTAGAAGGTCAGGCCGGCGTTTTGTTCAGTCTGGCCACGGTCGTTGATGCGGACCCGAGTCTCGATGGACCAGCTTGCATTGAGGGCAACTTGCGGGCTCATCAGGTAGGCGATCGGTGTGGCGCCCCGGGTGCTCCACATGTCGGTGTTGCCGCTGGCGCTGAAGTCAAGCTCGTCATTGGTGGTGTCGAGTGTGATGCTGGCCAAGTTGGGGTTTGGAATATCCAGCTTAAGGGCCGATATCAGGCTGCTTTCTTCAAACGACGTAGCCACAACGGACGTGGAAACTCCCAAGGTCGGCCCCGTGGAGTCGACCACCGGGGCAGTCACGTTCACCGCAATGGCATCGGTATCCGTACCGCCCTGACCATCGTTGGTCGCCATGGTCAGGGTGGCTGCCCCAGAGAAGCCGTCGTCCATGGTCAGCACCAGGCCATCGGCAGCGGCCAGCGTGGCGTTAATTTGCGCCAGGGTGCCCGTCAAGCTGACGCTAGCCGTGCGGTTGCCCGAGATATCCTCGGCAAGCAATCCATCGGGCACATTCTCGAGCACTGCCAGAACACCATGGGTCTGGGTAAATGTCACCGTGTAGCTGCCGGCGGCATCCGGGTCTCCAATCTGAATGCCTTCAACCGCGTGGGGTGTACCGGCCTCGGCCTCGATGCCAGCGACATAGCGCAGCACCACGATGCCGGAGCCGCCGCTGCCGTTTTCTTGCCGACCGGAACTGCCATCCCCGCCGGCACCGCCACCGCCACCTGTGTTGGCTACGCCGGAGGTGGCCGGGGATCCCACCGTGGCGGCGTTGCCACCATTGCTTCCCCCGAGGCCGCTGGAGTTGCTGCCTGCACCGCCGCCGCCCGATCCATAGACCACTGCCGTGCCTGTGATGGTGCTGGTCAAACCTTGGCCGCCCGCCCCACCTGCTCCGGGTGTGGCGTCTGCTCCCGCAGTTGTTGCACCCCCACCGCCGCCGCCGCCGCTGTACTGGTGGTCGCTTTGTCCGCCTGCATGGCCGTAGAAGCTCACACTTGCAATGCCGGTGGCAATGCCCGGTGTCGGCGTCCCGCCTTGCCCGTTTGACCAATGGCCTCCGCCGCCAGAGCCACCGGCTACACCATCGTCGCCACCGAAGCCCCCGCCGCCGCCGCCGCCGTAGACGATGACGGAGACATTGGAGCCGACGATGCTGCTGTCGCCACCGTTGTAGGTAGTGCCGCTGTAATTGCCTGCCCCAGGAACCGCAATACCACCTGAACCAACCGTGACCGTGTATGTGCCGCCGGACAATGGAAGGGCGGGGACATGGGCTACGCCGCCACCTCCACCACCGCCGGTGGCGAGATTGCTGGACCAAGCTCCGGCTGCGCCACCGGCAACCACCAGTGCCTCCATGGTGACGGGCGTGGCCGAATCAAGCGTGAAGGTACTGGTGCCGACGGTGGTGAAGCTGTGCACCGCATAGTCGCCGACCGAGGTCCACTTTAGACCACCCAGGTCGGATTGGAAGGCGTAGTGGTTCACTGGCGCTTCGTTGGCGTTAAGCACTGTGATCGCGACCGCGCGGCCTTGCGACGTGTTGATGCCGTCACTGGCCGTGACGGTGAAGTCATAAATGTTGTTTGAGCCGCCATCCGTGGGTGCTTCAAAGTCTGGTGTTACCTTGAAGGAGACCGCGCCGGTCTGGGCGTTGATGTTGAAGCGCGCGGCATCCGCGCCCTCAATTCCATAGCTCAGAGTACTGCCTGCGTTGGCATCTGTTGCGATTGCGGTGTAGACCGTACCGCTGCTGCCCTCAGCCACGCTGACCGTGTTGGCGCTGGTAATGACCGGAGGCAGGTTGTCCTCGATGGTGCCGGAGGCCGATGACGCTGCGCCGGCCGCGTAACCTTGACCCGCCATCACCGTCACCGTCACGGTTTCAGTTCCTTCGGTCAGTTCGTCGGGCTTGGTTTTGAGGGCGAGCGTTGCGGTGGTGCTGCCAGCCGCAAAGGTGACTGTGGAAGGAAGAGGCGGTGGCGCGAACTGGGTGACGAAGCCGTCTGAGTTGCCCAAGCTTTGCAAGCCGTCGTAAACAATGTCGTAGGACTTGTACGCCGTGCCACCGATCACAATTGCACCATTGGGGCCCGCTGCTATGGTCGTGGCCCGATCATCGCCATCGCTGCCCAAAATCCGGGTAAAGGTTCTTTGACCGCTCTCGGGATCGATGCGGGTGACAAATGCGTCATTGCCACCCAGAGCGGCCTGACCATCGATGGCTTGCGTGGTGATGCCAGAGAGGTAGACAAATCCGTCTGAACCGATCGCCAAAGAGCTGGCATAGTTTGACCCATTGGCAATCGTGGTGCTCCAAACCGATGCCCCATTAGCATCATATTTATTGACGAAATAGCTCGTGTCTATAAATCCAGCCACGTAAACACCGCCATCAGAATCCACAACCACCGATGTTCCTGAGTCCCAACTTGATCCGCCAATCAGGCGGGACCAAGCGACCGTGCCATCGCCACTGAGCTTGCTTAAAAAAGCATCACCACCGCTAGCATAGCTTTGGCTCTCAATGGCATGCTCGGTATAGCCCGTCAGGTAGATTGACCCATCACTCGTTGTAGCCATGGCCTTTGCTACGCGGTCTGTGAACGATGCGAGTGAAGTGGGTGTGCCGAAACCAGTTGGCCCGATTGGCACATTGGTGACAGAGGTCTCGACGCCATATGAACCTAAGCCTCCGGCCAACACCAAGGCGGCGGATTCATCTGATGTCAGAATCACCGAGCGTCTATGCCAACCCGCTGGCTGCAAATTGGTCAGTTCCCAGGATGCATCCAAATCTCCGGATGGAGAGTATTTGGTGACGAAGGTGGTGTTGGTGCCAGCACCGCTGGTTCCTTTGCCATAACCGACCACGTATGCGAACCCGGCAGAGTCGACTGTGACCGAGTTGGCTTCGTCGTAGTTCGATGCATCACCGTAGACCCGATTCCACAGTTGAACACCCGAGGCGTTGTATTTGCTGATGAAGGCGTCAGACCAACCAAAAAAAGGCTGGACAACGCCATCGGCCGAGGTCATGGGACTGCTGGCGCTGTAATACTCGCCTTGACCCACGGCGTAAAAACCGCCATCTGGTGTGGCCGCGATCGAAAGCAATTTGTCTTGTCTTGAGCCGCCAACCAGCGTGCTCCAGCTTTTTCCGAAAGGCCCATCAAAGGCGTAGTCGGTACCTGCACTGGCCGTACCTCCATAGCCGATATTGACGATCAGGGCAGTACCGATGTCTCCACTGCGGGTGAAGGTGTAGACCAGGTTGGTGGCATCGCCCTCGGCCACTTGGGCTGGTGACACGGTGACACTGACGGAAGAAGGTTCGACCACATTGGTCACCGCGATCTCCACCGACTTCGGTGCTGAGCTCAGCGTGCCATCGCTGGCCGTCACCGTCAGGTCATACAGGTTGTCACCGTTGTCATCAAGCGGGTCTTCAAAGTTCGGTGCCACTAAAAAGGCGATAGCGCCTGAGTTCGCATCGATACTGAACAGGGCTGCATCGGTACCGCCCAGCGTATAAGTCAATGTGCCGCTTGCTTCGGCAGTGCCCTTTGCGGTGTACACCGTGCCTGTGCTGTTTTCTGCTGTTTCAACAGCCTCGTCACCCACCATCACGGGTGCTTCGAGCACATTGGCTACCGTGATGGCAAGTTGTTGGCTCGCTTGCAGGTTGTAGGTGCTGGCCACAGCTGTGACGTTGTAGACATTGTCCTCATCTGAATCGCTCGGGTTTTCAAAATCGGGGGGGGACACAAAGCGCAAAGCTCCCGTGCCCGCATCGATTGCAAAGCGTGCGGCATCCTCACCGTCCAATGAGTAGGACAGGTGCTGGCCGACGGCCTGGGCGGTATAGACGACGCCGTCCACGTTTTCATTCGCATTCGCAGAGGCCGCGGGTGCGATGGTGGGCGGCACCAGCACTTCAATGGACACTGGGACTTCTGTGGGCTTATTGACGCCGTCGCTCGCAGTGACGGTGATGTTGTAGATATTGTCTCCGTCAGCATCCAGGGGGCTGGCCATGTTTGGGGACGCTTTAAAGCGCACGGCGCCGGTGGCGGCATCGATGGTGAACAAAGCGGCATCGCCGCTGTCCAGCAGCCCGTAGGTGAGCACGGTGCCTGCATTTGCATCGCTGGCATTGGCCTGGTAGGCGATGCCCTCTGCGAGGTTGACGAATGCGACCGCATCTTTTTCTAGCGCGCCGTCTTGCTTTAAACGGTTGATTTGCGCTTGACTCAAGGCACGGTTGTAAATGGCCACTTCGTCGAGCTGGCCATCCATTTCGTTGCCGCGATCTGCATTGGGGCTCTGACGACCGATATTGAGTTCACCCGAATTGATGTACAAGGATGAAATATTGGAAAACGTATCCGTCAGGACGCCATCTTTAAAGAGTTTGATGGTGTCGCTGTCGGGGTCCCAACTCACCGCCACATGGACCCAAGCCCCAACATCGATGGGGGTGTTGCTGTAAAGCCAACCCGTGTTGCTGTTGTAGAAACCCAAGCCTGGTCGGCCATTTGCTCCAATCTGGAACAAGTAGCTGTAGTGGCCCCGGTCGATGATGGTGTTACTGTTATCGTCGGTAGGCCTGGCCCAGGCACTGATCGTGAAGCCTTGGTTTAGATCGAAAAGTGGGTTGTCTGGCACTTGCAGGTAGCTATTGCCCAGGTTTTCTAGGCTCACTGACTTGTCAGCGGGAAAACCTGGAGCACCGTTGGCGGCCCAACTGGCGTTTTGCATCAAGTAGGCATCCAGATGGTTGGGGCTACTGTCCTTGGCCACGGTACCTGTGCCTTCGTTCATCGTCCAGTAGGCCACCAGTCCGGCTGGCGCGGAACTGCCCTTGTTGACCCTCTGAAAAACTGGCGCGTAGTTCGGCTGCACCACCATGCCCACATCCTGGTGCGACTCGTTGCCCGCAGCATCGGTGGCCACCACAATCAGTTTGTAGGGCGAGTTTTCAGGCAATGGATCCACCAGCAGGCGCACTTCGCCGGTGACGGGGTCGATGGCAAAGTCGCCCATGGTCAAGCCAGTCTCGCCCAATTGCTGGATGATCTCCGAGCGCTCATAGCTCACCGCACCGCCGCCGCCTTCTTGCCAGTCGGTGACGTCTATTTTGTAATAGCGGCCGCTCAGCAGGTCACGCATGACGAATTCGGTGTCGGTCCAATCGCCATTGCGTGCATCACTTGAGACGCTGTAGAAATCACGCGATGCCAGCCCTTCCAAATCGTCCCAGCCCTCACCATTCCATTCGATGCCGCTGCTGTTGAGGGGGCGCTTCATACCGCGTGAAATCACGACGCCGGTATCGACGAGATCGAACGGGGTATCTTCAGACTTTGCGAACTCGACGGTGTTCAATAATTCACCAGTCTCGATATCGATCTGGCTTCGCGTATAAGCAAAGCCACCGCCTTCGTCCTGCTGCCAACTTTGGAACTGAACCTTGTAGTAGCTGTCGTTCACCAGATCGTGCATCAGCCACTCCCGGTCCAGCACTACGTTGCCCAACCCTTCGTAGTCGTTTGGGTCGGGTATGACCGCAAGGGCCATGTTGGGCGTGTAGTTTCTAGTAGCGACATCGGTCAAATCCTGCCCCCAGCCGTCGGCATTCCACTCGATGGTCTGCACGCCTTGCAAGGGGAATGCCCATAGGCGGGTAAGTGCCGCGCCGCTGTCCAACCGGTCCACCGGGCCCTGTGCACCGTCGGCGACAAAGACCTGCACCGACTCACCCAGAGCTGGGGTGCTGGGGCTTGTCAAGTCGATCTGGCGACGTTCATAAGCAAATCCACCGCCGCCGCCGACGGCATATTTCCCAAAGTTTCCATTCGACCATTTGCTAAAGTCCACCGTGTAGTAGGTGTCGTTCACCGTGTCGTGCATCACCCACTCGGTGGTGGTGGCGGTTCCGCCATTGACTTCGACCTTATAAGTGCGGCTGGCGACGTCGGACAGGTCGTCCCAGCCTTCATCGTTCCAAACGACTGTGGGCGCGGGAAATAGTGATTCCAAGGCGGACACGCTGTCTGAGGGAACTCGCAAGGTCACACTCCCTGAGATGAAATCTCCAGAAGTGGCCAAGGTCTCCAGTGATACCGCGAAGCCCTGACCTAAGGTCCCGTTAGACAAGATTTCGGTGCGTAGGTAGCCGCCGCCTGACGCAGAGCTTAGCTTGTAGTAGCGGTCCGTAAAAATGTCGTGCATGATCAGGGCTCTGTCTGGGGTCGTGGCTTCGCCATAAAACCTCGCGTCAAAGCCTGCAGTCCACCAGATGTTTCCTGGTGCGTTCCATTCAATCACGAGATCGTCTGCACCAGAATCCCCCACTAAAGTGATTTCAAAAGCCTTCACAGCTGGCGAGAGTGCCTCCGCAATCTCAGCAATATCAATGTCGCCATTTGAATTCGAGTCTGAGACCTTGCCTCCGACCGTCAGCCAGCTCTTCCCCCCCCAACCCGTGAGATAAACGCCATCACCGTCCCTTAGCCCTCCCTGCTCAGGATCAAAGAACCATTGCGGCATGGTGATGGTTTGGCGCTCGTGCCCGTCAGAGGAGTCATTGGGCTCCCCTCCGTCTTCTACCTGCGTGTGGTAGCGTCCTTCCTCGAAGAAGCCGTAAGGGTTCGCGTCATCTAAAACGGTATCTCGGGAGAGCTTTACCGCACTGGGCGTCTCGTTACCCGAATCAAACGTCACCTCTACAGCGTTACCCTTGGCTTCAAAATTAATGCCAGCAGGCAGGTTGGCCGAGTCTTGAAGCTTCAGTACGATGTTGTGAATATCTACGGGTACCTTGGTGTAACTTGATATGTCTAAGCTAACCATTCGCGCAAGTGATAGATCGGTAGCTTCTGCCACATAAGCAGATAGGCCAACCTCCACGAGTCTCTCAGACGTGGCCACCTCCAAAGGAATTTCGCTGATATATTCAATTTCATTGGCGCCGGAGCCCGCTCTAAAACTGATGGTCTGCGCAGGGCTGTCGGAGCCCCAGTCGTAAAGATCCGAGAAATAGAAATGAATCTTATTTTCAGTAGCTTGATACCAAACCTCGGAACCCAGGGCGGAATTCTTCATAAGGGCCCCCGCCACGAAACCCGCTAGGTTTTCATATTGAGCGATCTCGTATAAAAAATTATCTGCGTGGCTGGGTAATTTGTTCCAACCATTATTGTTGGCGTATTCACCGTCGAAATAGATCTTGAGCTCTTGACCGGCAAGAAGCTTGTTGCCCAACTTCGAGGTCTCGTAGTCAGTACCGTCCACCCAAAGCCTTATGACGTCACCCGCAGAGGGGGCGTCTTCTAGGTAGTCTGACAAGTCGTTTGTCGCTACAGCGTCGAGTATCTTTGGCAACCATATCACATACGGGCGCTGCGCTACGTGCTCCAGGTTATCTAAGCCCTCGGTGTTCCACTGTGCCGTCACGGCGAAACCTCCGTATATAACACCGCGGCTAAAACCCACTCCCGGCGCGATCACGTCGGTGTAGTCCATACCCCGATAAAAGGATTTGCTGGACAGGTTAACCTCGACGGCGTCGCCCGGCACGGTCTGGGGTGGCGCGGCCAGGCTGTAGGTCACCGGGCCGGTGCTGATGTCATTCGAGTCGTCGGACGTGGTGGTGTAAACGACTTGGTTTGCACCGGTGCCCGCCACCAAGGTGCGTGCCGCCTTGCCTGAGGTGATTTCGGGGGCGGACTCGTCCAGGTTGTTAATCGCTAGGCCGACTGTTTTTTGGGCTACCTTGCCCGACGCCTCTGTGGCCACTACTGTGAATTCATACGAACGCCGGTCTTCGTAGTCTGGGCTGATGGTCAGAAAGACCTCGCCTTTTTCATTGATCGAAAAGTTGTTTTCTTCGCTGAGCGTGATCTGGCTGCGTTGGTAAGAAAACGCGCCGCCGCTTCCTCCGCCTTGGTACTGGGTGAAATCAACGGTGAAGTAGGTGTTGTTCACCCGGTCGTGAATCACCAGTTCGGCGGGCAGAATGTATTCGCTGACCTTGTTGTTCAGTGCATCTGCGAAGCTTGAGTAGCTCCGTCCAGCAACGTTGCTCAGGTTGGCCCAGCCATCGCTGTTCCATCCGATGGTGGGCGTGACCCCGTCTTTCATCAGACTGGAGATCATGGGCCCTGTGGTGTTGCGGGTGAGGGTGACGCCTTCGCCCAGGTCGTCCGTCACGCGGTTTGTGGTGGTTTGAGTGATGGTGGTCGCATCACCCAGGGTCGCTGCGGTCTGGCTCAGGGTGAAAGTCACGCCCTTTTGTGAGGATGTGGCGGTGTAGACCCGTGCGTTCGACGCTACGTTTTCATCTAGGGGCGTCGCGACGTCTGGTGAAGTGATGCTCAAGAGGCTGAGCATGAAACTGCTGGTGCCAGCACTGCTGGCATTGCCCGCCGCATCGGTGGCCACCGCGCTTACGGTGATGGTGCCGTTGCCCAGGGTGGCGATGTCGTCAGCAGACAAAGCCACCCCTTGCGCCGCGCCTGTGCCTGTCAAGGCTTTGGTGACGCTGTTGTTGCCGTTGCTGAATGTAACCTGAACATTGGCCTTGTCTTCGGCCATGATCGTGATCGCGCCCGCTGCTGCCTCTGCGGCGTTGGCACCATCATCAACGCCTACGCCCAAGGCGAGATCGGGTCGATCTGGCGCCGCGGCATCGGTACTTCTTGCGTCGATTCGGCTGGCCATTTGGGCGGCAACCGTACTGTCTTGCAGAGCTATAACGGTCGCCAGACCACCGGTGGCCGCCGTCTTGATGGCCTTGGCCAGCGTCACTTGCGCCAGCACCTGGGCTTGGGCGACTCGGGCCATCGCATCTGCCCCCGATGCATTGGCCACCACGGTGTTTACCGATTCAATGGCTGCTGCCACGCTGGCCGCATGGGTGCTAGAACGGGCCGTTGTCAGCACAGCTGTCAGCACTTCCTCATTGAAAACGATCGATCCCGCGGTGCTGGCAATTTTTGCGGCCAGCCCATCCATCACTTTTGAGGCAGCGGCAATCTGTGCTCCGGCAGTGTTGTCGCTGGCCACGAAGGCAGAACCTGCCACGATGATGTTGGCGATCTGTACGGCCTTGAGGTGGTTGGCCATGCCATCGGCATTGATTGAGGCTTGGGCAAAGGTGTCGTAGGAAGTGAGGTCGCTCACTCCGGTCAGCCCTAGCGCAGTCACCACGGCGGCTTGGGCGTCTGCCAAGGGTTGGCCACGCTCCATCATGGCCGCAAGCAGCGTGGTCAGTGGGTTAATGACGGTGCTGCCCTCGGGCGCAGTCAGCACACCAGCGAAGGCCTTGTTCGTCTCGGTATCTGTACCGCCCTTGGCCAGCAAACCGTGCTGGGCTTGCTGAGCAGTCAGCAGCACATCGGCAAAACCGGTGCTGCCTGTAGAACCCACCTCGGGCTCGCCCTCGTCGAGGAAGCCGTCATCGTCCAAGTCAACATAGACTTTGGCGCCGTCAACCGGGCCATCGACCACGCGGACTTTGATGCGGGTGTCCACCGCAGTGGTCAGTGTGGCCGAGGCTGACTCGTTGCCGGCGCCATCAATGTGGCTGATGGTGAAGTTGCGGTCACCTTGGGCAGCGGCTGCGCCGGTCTTGAATTGCAAGGCTTGTTCGATTGCCTGCACATCGGCCGAAGAGAAAACGCCACCGTCGGTTTTGCTCAAGGTCAGCACCTGGCCCATGCTGTAGCGCCAGTCGACACTGACGCTCCCCAGGGTTTCGCTGCCGCTTTGGGCTGTGGTGTTCAGATCGACCGTGTCGTCGCCCAGCAAAAGTTGGTCGTTGGCCGCGTCTAAACCTGCGCCTGAGACGGTGATGCGGATCTGGGCAATGTCTGTGTCATCACTGGTGGCCATGTTGGCGACCAGGGTTTTGCCCGTGCCGGCGTCGCTGAACAGGTAGAAGAGGTTCTGGCTGTCTTGCGTGCCGACAGTGTTGCTGTCGAGGTCCAAGGGCAGGGGCGCAAGGGTATCGACGGACTGGCTGGCGAAGTTGGCCAGGCTGGCGCTGTCCACGGCATTTCCAGCCGCATCGGCCAGGCCTTTGCCCACCAAGCTGAGTTCGACCGCGTCGCTGGCCACACCGGCCGTGGGCGTGACCAAGACGGTGTAGGCCTTGTTCGCTTCCGCCGGTGTGACCGATGTGACCGTGCCGTTGGTGGCGGTAAAGCTGCTGGTGCCCACGGTGCCAGTTAGCGCTTCGCTGAAGGTCACGGTAAAGCTGATCGGATCTTTGGTGATCGCCGCTGTGGTCGCCTCGGTGACGCTGGTCACCTTGGGCGCGGCGGTGTCGATGCTGACGCTGGGTTCGTCGCCGGCACTGCCGCCATTACCGGCGGCGTCGGTATAGACGCTTGCTGCCACCGTGATGCTGGCACTGTCTGCGTTCAGGCCGGCGGTGGGTGTGAAGGTGGCGGTGCGGGTGAGACCTGTGCCGCCGATGGCGCCCAGGCTGCCGCCTGCGACCACCACATCACTGGCGGTAAAGCTAGCGCCGGGGTCTTCGCTGAAGGTGAAGGTGATGACTGCGGTCTCGCCGGCTTTGAGCGCAGCCTTGTCGCTGGTAATCGCCAGGGTGGGCGCCAGGGTGTCGATGCTGATGCTCGGAGTTGTGCCGGCGCCGCCGCTATTGCCAGCCGCATCGGTATAAGTGCTTGCTGCCACCGTGATGCTGGCATTGCCCAAGGCCAGGCCAGCGGTGGGGGTGAAGGTGGCGGTGCGGGTTAGGCCTGTGCCACTGATGGCGCCCAGGCTGCCGCCTGCGACCACCACATCGCTGGCGCTGAAGGTGCCTCTGGGATCTTCACTGAAACTGAAGGTAATGACAGCGCTCTCGCCGGTCTTGAGCGCAGGCTTGCTGCTGCTGATCGCCAGCGTTGGTGCTACCGGGTCAACTTTAACGATCGGGGTGGCGATGTTGGTGTTGTCAGCCAGATCGGTGAATCGATCGGCGTCCACCTGTATCGTGGCTGGTGGGACGCTTGTGGCTCTGAGGTCGATGGCAGCTGGATTGAAGACCGCGCTCCACTGCGTCTTAAGCCGCGCGTCTTGCTTGAAGTCGCTCAGGTAGCCGCCGCTGGCGCGCAGCGCCTGCGGGCCGAATCCCACAGCTTCTTCCGATAGCGTGAACACCACTTTGGCAGGCTCGCCGGGCTTGAGCGTGGTGATGGTGGCGCCGGAGACACTGCTGATGCTTATCTCAACCGTCGGCGCAACTGCATCGACCGTGAAGCTCAGGGCGTTGGAGGCCAGGTTATCGGCCCCGCCTGCGGCGGCCGTGAATCGGCTTGCGCCCACCTGGACCCGTGTGTCCGAGGTGATGCCGCTCAAGGTGGCGCTGTAGTCGGTGCCTGAGCCTTCAAAGCCGGACAGTGTGCCGCTGCCGGTGACCGTGACATCGTCTGCGGTGAAGCTGCTGCTGGCCTGCGACAGCTCGAAGCGCAGTACGGTGCTCGCTGGCCCTGAGTTGTTGCCCAGATTGAATAAGGATTGCTCGGCGCTGATGTTGACAGCCGGCGCCACCGCCTCTCGGCCAACGATCACCAGGTTAGAGGCGGAATTGGAATTGCCCGCGACGTCTGTGAATTTGCCGATACCCACGCTCACTTGCGTTGTTGAGGTGGCGCTGGCAGGGGTGAGCTTGGCGGTGTAGATGGGTGGTGCACCATTGGCGCCAACATACATGGTGAAGTCACTGAGGCGACCTTGGACTTCAAGCCCGTCTTCTTTGACGGTGATGTCGTCCGGCCCAAAAGCGGCGCCGCCCCAGGAGGTGGGTTTCTCGTTGACGGTGAATGTCAGCACGGTGCTCTCACCGGCTTTGACGAAGCTTTGCGCTGCGCTGATCTGGATGCTCGGCGCCTGGCCGTCGATCGCCGGAGCGCTAAAGTCATCGAGGCCGCTGGCCAGGCTCAGCAGGGCATCGTTGCCGCTAAGGTCTTTGATGCTGGCACCGGCCGGCAGGGTGATCTGCGCATCGTTGGCTAGCCCAAGCCGCGTATCACCGGGCTGCACCCGGTAGGTGAAAACCAATTTCTCGCCGCCGGACCGTGCAGAATCAAAAACCGCCTCTGCGGTGCCGTCGCTGGTGTTTTGAATCACCAGGGTGGGCCTATTGAGGTCGGTTCCGCTGAACACGACCCCTTCAGACATCTTGATCACGAATTGAGCCAGATCACCCACCCGCTCGGGGTTGACGTTGACCGCGATCACGCTGGGCGCTTGTGAGTCTGGGGCGATGGCGGTGGGGGCGGTGACCTCAACGGTGCCCAGCTTCAGGTTGACCATGCTCAGCGACTTCTGGAGTACCGCCATTGGGTCAGCAAAGTCGATGCTCAGATTCGTTAACACCACCGTGTCGCCGGTTTTGATGTCGTTGATTTGCTCCATTGCCGTCTTCTGCGCGGCCAAGATCTGAATCAAGAAGGAGTCGGAGCTGGGATTAGGATCAGAATTGGGGCTGGAGTTCCTCTCTGAAGCAGCCTTGGCGTTGCCGGTCAGGGTGTCGATCAGGGTGTTGGTGGAGGCCACTGCGGTGCTGACCGTCTCGGTCGCCTGCGTCAGCCTGGCTTCGTCCATGGGGATGTCTTGCCTGGCGGCCTCGCCCGCAGCGCTGAGGATGGCGTTCAGGTTGTTGGCATTACCCAGATTCAGTGCTTCTCCGCTGCTGGCTGCGGTTTGAATCGCCTGCACAAGGCTGTCGACGATGAAATTCGACAGGATGATCGTGGTCGGCGCCTCATCGCCTGTCTCGGTGCTCGCACCACTGAGCGCGGCCGCGCCTACGGCCAGGATGTTGGCCACTCTCAGAGAGGCGCTATTGATCTCCAGGGCCTGCACCAGGGAAAGTTCTGATTCCGAGTCGTTGCCGGTTTCGGTGGATGCTGCGATGGCGTCGACATGGGTCAGATCAATGTCGGCGGGTAGCCCCAGTGCGGTGCTGACCTTGTTCATGGCCGAGTTTTTGGCCTCGTTGATCTGGGTCTGCCGCTCTTCTTGGCTCATGTCTTCGGTCAGGCTCAGGCTGTTGCGCACGATGCTCTGCACCATGGTGGTCAGCGGGTTGACCACGGTGCTGCCAGCGGTGGCGCTGTAACTGCCCCCAAAGGGCAGACCGGTGCTGATGTCGGTGCCGCCCCTGGTGATGAGGGCATGCAACTTTTGCTCGGCCGTTAGGTAGCCGACGACCCGTCCGTTGACCGAGATCCCGAACAGCGTGTCGCCGCTGCTCACGACGTCGTCGTCGTTCATATCGATCCAGAGTTCGGCATTGTCGAGGTAGCCGTCTTGCGTGACGATGTCTGCGGGGGTGCGTGTTTCTAGGCTGACGGCGGGCGTACTGGCGGCAGCGCCGCTGTTGCCGGCACCGTCGCTGTAACGACCGGCCGCGACCGTGATGCTGGCGTTGACGCCCGTTAGATCGGCAGTGGGTGTGAAAACGGCTGTACGGACCAGGCCGGTGCCGCTGATGGCGCCCAGGCTGCCGCCAGTAAGCACCACATCATCAGCGCCAAAGGTATTTCCAGGGTCTTCGCTGAAGGTAAACGTGATGGTGGCGGTCTCGCCGGCTTTGAGCGCAGCCTTGTCGCTGGTGATCGCCAAGGTAGGCGCCAGGGTGTCGATGCTCAAGCTCGGCGTGGTACCGGCGCCGCCGCTATTGCCGGCTGCATCGGTATAGGCGCTTGCTGCCACCGTGATGCTGGCATTGCCCGAGGCTAGGCCAGCGGTGGGGGTGAAGGTGGCGGTGCGGGTGAGGCCTGTACCACTGAGGGCGCCCAGGCTGCCGCCTGCGACCACCAAGTCGCTGGCGGTAAAGCTAGCGCCCGGGTCTTCGCTGAAGGTAAACGTGATGGCAGCGGTTTCGCCGGCTTTGAGCGCCGCTTTGTCGCTGGTGATCGCCAGGGTAGGTGCCAGGGTGTCGATGCTGATGCTCGGCGTGGTACCGGCGCCGCCGCTATTGCCAGCTGCATCGGTATAAGTGCTCGCTGCCACCGTGATGCTGGCATTGCCCGAGGCCAGGCCGGCATTGGGGGTGAAGGTGGCGGTGCGCGTCAGGCCTGTGCCGCTGATGGCGCCCAGGCTGCCGCCGCTGACCACCAAGTCGCTGGCGGTAAAGCTAGCGCCGGGGTCTTCGCTGAAGGTGAAGGCGATGACTGCGGTCTCGCCGGCTTTGAGCGCGGTTTTGTCGCTGGTGATCGCCAAGGTAGGCGCCAGGGTGTCGATGCTGATGCTCGGCGTGGTGCCGGCGCCGCCGCTATTGCCAGCCGCATCGGTATAAGTGCTCGCTGCCACTGTGATGCTGGCATTGCCCGAGGCCAGGCCGGCGGTGGGGGTGAAGGTGGCGGTGCGGGTGAGGCCCGTACCACTGATGGCGCCCAGGCTACCGCCTGCGACCACCACATCACTGGCGGTAAAGCTTGCGCCCGGGTCTTCGCTGAAGGTAAACGTGATGACAGCGGTCTCGCCGGCTTTGAGCGCCGCTTTGTCGCTGGTAATGACCAGGGTCGGGGGTGTGATGTCCTTGTCTTGTTGGGCGCTGATCGCTAGTGCTACGGCTGCTGCGGCCCCGGCGGCGACCAACAAGCCAGCGCCTTGCCCTACCGCAGTCGCTGCGGCTGCTGTGCTGGCGCTTGCGGCCCCGGAGGCCGCCGCCGCGTCGCTGACCACGACCGCAGCAGGCGCTTGAGCCATTTGAATGCCAGACGGCAGGGCCGGATCCACAGTGGCAGCCAGGTTGCTTGGAGAAAGCCCGGGCGTCTGTATCCAAGCTGACCCCAGATCCGTCAGCGGCACATCCAGGGCCTCGGCATGTGGGCTGGTAATCAGGTCAGTTTGTGCCTCTGATGCTGTAGTTGCAGGGGATGCTGTGGGTGCTTCGGGCGCACTGCTGTCCTGCGCGTCCGGCGCCTGCCCGTCTTCGCCCGGAAGGCGCCGGCGGGTGAGCGCCCCGCCAGGCAAGCGACGGACCGGGCCTTGGCCGGCAGGCTCTCTAATTAACTCAGGTGTTTCGCGAGGTTTTTCGCCAATTTCGGTGAATTTGTTTTCGGGGACACTTTTTGTATTGGCCACGGTAACACCTGCTGAGTTTGACAACAGTAGGCGTTGTACGACTTTTTCTGAATTTCAGGGAAACTTTATAAATGACAAAAAATTAATTTTTTAGCTATTCTTTATTTTTAGTAATTTAATTGTATTTTTTATCTCAAGTTAGGCCGCGTAAATGATAAAAAATATTTATTTAAAATTTCCCGTACCTTTTGTTTTATTTGTTAGACTAAATATTTAAATAAGAATTTATATTTACATATTTTACAAAATATCAATAAAATACAATTTTTTAGTATTAACAGTACTTGTGGCTTCAGATTTTTTCGAATGCAACCCTGGCGAAGTTCGAAAATTGGATCGTTTTCAATCCAGTGTCTCACTCGCGCAACAGCCTACGGCTGCTGTAGCTGATGAAGCCTGCGAGCCTGTAGACAGGCGTCGCTGCCGGGCTCGAGTTCCCGGCAGGGATTTGGCCGCCATTCGTAGATGCCGCAGGCCACGCGCTCGCCGATGCGGCCCGTTAAGGCCGCGCAGCGCGGCGGTATGTGATCGGTCCCGCGCAGGCGGCAGGTGTGGTCTGTCACTTCAACGGTCAGCCCGTCGGGGACGCTGCCGCCTTGTGAGTCGAGTTCCTGTACCGAAAAATCAACCCGAAAACTGGCGCAGCAGGCGCCGCATACGGTGCACGGGTCGTCGGCCATGCGGTAAGCGCCCGACTCAGTGTCTAGGCTCAGTGAGGCCGGGGTGCGCTGAGCCGCGGCCCTTCACGCAAGCCGTCCCAGCAAGAGAAATTCCATCAGCGCCTTTTGAACATGAAGGCGGTTCTCGGCCTCGTCCCAGACCACGGACTGCGGGCCGTCGATGACCTCGGCCTGAACCTCTTCGCCGCGGTGCGCAGGCAGGCAGTGCATGAAGAGCGCGTCGCTCTTGGCTGCGCGCATCATTTCGGTGTCCACGCACCAGTCGGCAAAGGCTTTTTTACGGGCCTCGTTTTCGGCTTCATAACCCATGCTGGTCCACACGTCGGTGGTCACCAGGTCGGCGCCTCTGCAAGCTTGCATCGGGTCTTCAAAGACCTTGTAGCTCTCGCTCGAACGGATGCCGGCCACCGCTTGGTCGACCTCATAGCCGCTGGGCGTACTCAGGTGCACGGTAAAGTCCAGCAGCTCAGCGGCCTGCAGCCAGGTGTTGGCCATGTTGTTGCCATCGCCCACCCAGGCCACCACCTTGCCGGCGATCGAGCCGCGGTGCTCGATGAAGGTGAAGATGTCGGCCATGATCTGGCAGGGGTGAAATTCATTGGTCAGGCCGTTGATGACCGGGACGCGCGAGTGCGCGGCAAAGCGCTCGATCTTGGTCTGCTCATAGGTTCGGATCATCACCAGGTCGACCATGCGGCTGATGACCTTGGCGCTGTCTTCGATGGGCTCGGAGCGGCCGAGCTGGCTGTCGCCGGTGGTCAGATGCACGACCGAGCCACCGAGCTGGTACATGCCGGCCTCAAAGCTCACCCGGGTGCGGGTGGAGGCTTTTTCGAAAATCATGGCCAGGGTGCGGTCGATCAGCGGTTGGTGCTTGTCGTAGGCCTTGAATTTGCGCTTGATGAGGGCAGCGCGCTCGAACAGGTAGGCGTATTCGGCGGCGCTGAAGTCGCTAAATTGCAGGTAATGCCGCACCGCGGGCAGGGTGGGGCTCATGCCGCGCCTTTTTCGCTCAGCAGTTGCTTGACCAGCGGAGCGAGGATGGCCACCACCTCGTCGGCTTCGGTGGTGCTCATGATCAGCGGCGGCACCAGGCGGATCACAGTATCTGCGGTCACGCTGATCAACAGGCCCGCCTCGGCGGCGCGGCCCATCAGCTCGCTGCAGGGCACGCTCAGCTCAACGCCGATCATCAGGCCCTTGCCGCGAATGTCCTTGAGGCCTTTGAGGGCGCCCAACTCGCGCTCAAGCGCTGCGCGCAGATGCTCGCCGACCTGGCTGGCCCGGGCCAGCAGCCCTTCGTCTTCCATGATGCGTATGGTCTCGACCCCGGCGCGCATGGCCAGCGGGTTACCGCCAAAGGTCGATCCGTGGTTGCCGGCCACAAATATGTTGGCGGCCTTGGGGCCGGCCACCACCGCGCCCACCGGCACGCCCGAGCCCAAGCCCTTGGCCAGGGGCATGACGTCGGGCACGATGCCGGCCCACTGGTGGGCAAACCACTTGCCGGTGCGGCCCATACCGCACTGCACCTCGTCGATCATCAGCAGCCAGTCGCGCTGGTCGCACAGCTTGCGTACCTGCTGCAGGTAGCTGGCGTCCATGGGGTTGACGCCGCCTTCGCCCTGAATCGCCTCAAAGAACACCGCCACCACATTGGGGTTGTTTTTGGTGGCCTGCTCGAGCGCAGCCATGTCGTTGATGGGCACGCGGATAAAGCCCTCGACCAGGGGCCCGAAGCCGGCTTGCACCTTGGCATTGCCCGTGGCGCTCAGCGTGGCGATGCTGCGGCCGTGGAAGGCCTTCTCGTAAACCACCACCTCGGGCTTGGCAATGCCCTTGTTGTGGCCGAACTTGCGCGCCAGCTTGAGCGCAGCCTCATTGGCCTCCAGGCCGGTAGAGCAGAAAAACACATTGCTCATGCCCGACAACTCGACCAGCTTGGCGGCGAGTTGCTCCTGCAAGGGGATGTGGTAGTAATTGGAGGTGTGGATGAGCTTGCCCACCTGGTCGCACAGGGCGCTGACTAAGCGTGGGTGGCCGTGGCCGAGCGTGTTGACCGCGATGCCGCCCAGGGCGTCGAGGTAGCACTTGCCTTGCTCGTCCCAGACGCGGCAGCCTTGGCCGTGCGACAGCGCGATCGGCAGTCGCCCGTAGGTGGGCATGACATGGGGCGAAGAGGGCGGCTTGGCGGCGGCAGCGTTCATGGGATGGCTCGGCAAAAACGACTCAGCAGAAACAAAAGAGCCGGCGATCGCTGCAGATCTGCGCTCACCGGCCCAGGGAATCAGGGGGAGGCCCTGAGGGTAGGCATTTTAAGGTCAGGCGCCTGCACCGCAAGCCTTATGCGCATGGGCTGGTGGCTGGCCGGACCTAGGCCTTTGTGCAGGCCCGAGGGCGGTATCGGCGAAGGGGCGGGCGAAGGTGGCGGCGAGTCCAGCGCCGAGTCCATCGTTCACCGCTTCGTAAGATAGAATTTTTCATTTCGCTGCCAGCATGGTCTGGCCGAAATCTTCGGTGACACACCGCCCCATCCCCGCATGTCTGCTCCGAGCGCTCAAGAACTACTCATTCAGGGGCTGACGGCCGACGGCAAGGTATTTCGGCCCAGCGATTGGGCCGACCGTCTGGCCGGTGTCATGAGCCAGTTCAGACCGGGCGGCGCGCAGCCGGGCAGCCATTTGAGCTATTCGCCCTGGTGTGTGCCGACGGTGATCGACAACATCAAATGTGTGGTGGTGCACCCCGACTTGCGCGCGGCCGAGCCCATGGCCTGGGATTTCGTGATGGGCTTTGCCCGCGACAACGCCTTGCAGGTTGTTCCGCTCAGCCAGGCGTCCGGCGCGCGCGGGTGAGGCGCCCATGAAAAAACCGCCCGAAGGCGGTTTTTTCATCTTTGCTGCAGCGCACCGCTTGAAAACGGCGGACGGCGCCAGGCCGTCCGGGCGAGGTCTTGCGACCTTCAGGCGGCCAGGGCGAGTGCCTTGACCTTGGCCGACAGGCGGCTCTTGTCGCGCGCGGCCTTGTTCTTGTGGAAGATGCCCTTGTCGGCGACGCTGTCGACGATGCTCTGGGCTTTGGCGAAGAGTTCGCTGGCTTTGGTCTTGTCGCCGGCGGCGACAGCCTTTTCAACGTTCTTCACCGCAGTACGGTATTTGGAGCGCAGCGAGGTGTTCGCGGCGTTGATTTTGACGTCCTGACGGACGCGCTTGCGGCCCGACGCCAGGCGCGGGTTCTTCTTTTTGGGTTTGCCACCAGTGGCCATATAAGTTCCTTGAAATGTTTAAGGATGATGCAGCAAAGCCCTCCATTATAGGCCAGCAGAGCGGCCGAGCTTCGATCAGCCGGCCGGAGCGCAGCGGGCAGGGGGCAGGCAAGCCGGCAGCGGCCCTCTACACTCGGGGCCGTGTCGCTGCTCAAGTCCGCCTCCATCGTCTCGCTGCTGACCCTGGCCTCGCGGGTGACCGGGCTGGCGCGCGAATTGTTCATGGCCGCCATGTTTGGTGCCAGCGCCATGACTGACGCCTTCAATGTGGCGTTTCGCATCCCCAATTTGCTGCGCCGCCTGTTTGCCGAAGGCGCTTTCAGTCAGGCTTTTGTGCCTGTGCTTGCTGCCACCCGTGCCCAAGAGGGAGAGGAAGCGACGCGTTTGCTGATCGATAAGGTGGCGGTCTTGCTGAGCCTGGCCCTGCTTTTGACCTGCGTGATCGGTGTGGCGGCCGCGCCGGTGCTGGTCTGGCTGATGGCCAGCGGCCTGCAGCAGTCGCCGCGTGGCTTTGAGGCGGCGGTATTCATGACCCGCTGGATGTTCCCCTACATCGGTTTCATGTCGCTGGTGGCCCTGTCGGCCGGCATCCTCAACACCTGGCGGCGCTTTGCGGTGCCGGCGGCCACGCCGGTGCTGCTCAACCTGGCCATGATCGCCGCCGCCTGGTGGGGCGCACCGGCTCTACAGGCCCGTGGTATCGAGCCCATCTACGCCATGGCCGGCGGGGTGGTGGTCGGTGGGGTGCTGCAGCTGGCAGTGCAGATTCCGGCGCTGCTGCGCCTGAATCTGCTGCCGCGCATCGATTGGCGCTGGCAGGCTCTGGTCCAGGCTTGGCGCGACAGCGGTACCCGGCGCATTGCCGGCCTGATGCTGCCGGCATTGCTGGGGGTGAGCGTGGCGCAGATTTCGCTGTTGATCAACACGCAGATCGCCTCGCACCTGCAAAGCGGCAGTGTGAGCTGGCTCAGCTATGCCGACCGGTTGATGGAGTTCCCTACCGCCATGCTGGGCGTGGCCCTGGGCGTGGTGCTCATGCCGCAGCTGGCCGCTGCCCGCGCTGCCGATGACAGGGCCCGGTATTCGGCCATGCTCGATTGGGGCTTGCGCCTGGTGCTGGCCTTGGGCTTGCCCTGTGCGGTGGCTTTGTTGGTGTTTCCCAAGCCGCTGGTGGCAACGCTTTACCACTACGGCGCCTTTGCCGAGCGCGATGTGCTCATGACCACCCATGCGCTTATGGGTTATGGATTCGGGCTGCTGGGATTGGTGGCCATCAAGGTGCTGGCCCCGGGTTTTTATGCCAGCCAGGACATCCGCACGCCGGTCAAGATCGCGGTGGCGGTACTCATCATCACCCAGCTGCTCAATCTGGTCCTGGTGCCCTGGTTCGCCCATGCCGGGCTGGCCTTGGCCATAGGCCTGGGAGCCATGCTCAATGCGCTGTGGCTGCTGTTGGGCTTGATGCGCCGTGGCAGCTTCAAGCCCTTGCCCGGCTGGGGCCGCTTTGCCATTCAGGTGCTGCTGGCCAGCACCGTGCTGGGGCTGTATCTGTACGCCTGCGCCTCGGGCTGGGACTGGCTGGCCCTGCGCAGCCAGCCGGTTTGGCGCATCACTCTGATGGCGGCCGTCATTGCCGGCTCTGCCCTGATCTATCTGGGCTTGCTCAGAATGCTGGGGCTGCGTCCGCAGACCTTGCTCGGACGATGAGCCGGTCGGTACCCGCCCGCAGGCAGAATGTGAGACAGTAAAGCAATGGCCATGCAGTTCGACGTTCCAACGCCGCTTGCGTATTTCGCCAATCTGGTCGAAAGCGATGAGCAATTTCCGCTGCTAGAGGCGGCGGCTTGCCTGGCCCAGGACGAATACCCTGAGCTGGATGTGCAGCGGGTGCTGGGCGATGTCGACCAGCTCTTGGCGCGTCTGAAGCGGCGCCTACCGGCCGATGCTTCGGCCCTGCAGCGGCTGCGTTTGCTCAACCAGTTCTTTTTTCGCGAGTTGAGTTTCGGCGGCAACCTCAACGACTACTACGACCCCGACAACAGCTATCTCAATGCGGTGCTGCGCACCCGGCGGGGTATTCCCATTACGCTGGCGGTGATCTGGCTAGAGCTCGCACAGGGCCTGGGCCTGCATGCCCGGGGCGTGGCTTTTCCCGGGCATTTCATGGTCAAGGTGACGCTGCCCAAGGGGCAGGTGGTGATCGACCCCTTCACCGGCCAATCGCTCAGCCGCGAGGAGTTGTCCGAAAGGCTGGAGCCTTACCGCCAAAGGAGCGGCCTGGTCGATGAGTTCGAGGTGCCCATGGGCTTGTATCTGCAGTCGGCCACGCCGCGCGAGATCATCGCCCGCATGTTGCGCAACCTCAAGGAGATCTACAAGGGTCAGTCCGACGCCGCGCGGCTGATCGCGGTGCTCGACCGCCTGCTGGTGCTGCAGCCGCAAGCCTGGAGCGAATACCGCGACCGAGGCCTGGCCTGGGCCGAGCAGGGCGAGGCCGCCCGCGCCCTGAGCGATTTACAGGTGTATCTGGAGCATGCCGAAGACGCCTTTGACCTTGACGAGGTCAACCAGCGCATCGAGCAACTGCGCCGGGCCTTGGGCTGAGGAGCCGTCCGCGCCGGGCCGGCGCCTGCGTCAAGGCCTGAGTTCGCCGCAGCGACTGAACGCCGGGTTTTAGCGCACCTGAATTTGCGCGCCCTCGCCCTGTGGCGCGATGCGGCCAATCTCGTAGACCTGCTCGCCGGCCGCGCGCAGGGTCTGTGCAGTGGCTTGGGCCTGGGCCGGCTCGATCACCACCACCATGCCGATGCCGTTGTTGAAGGTGCGGTTCATTTCCAGGTCGGCTATGCCGGCGGTTTTTTGCAGCCAGGCAAACAACTCGCTTTGCGGCCAGCTGCCCTTGACCAGGTGGGCGGCCAGACCTTCGGGCAGCACGCGGGGAATGTTCTCCAGCAGCCCGCCGCCGGTGATGTGGGCCAGCGCTTTGATCGGATGCTGCGCCAAGGCTCCAAGCATGCTTTTGACGTACAGCCGGGTGGGCTCCATCACCGCGCTCTTGAAGGGCTTGCCGTCGAGCGTGGGGGGAAGTTCAGCCCCCGCGCGCTCTATGCACTTGCGCACCAGCGAAAAACCGTTGGAATGCACGCCACTGGAGGCCAGGCCCAGCACCACGTCACCGGCCTGCACGCTGCGGCCGGTGAGGATCTTGCTCTTTTCAACCGCGCCCACGCAAAAGCCGGCCAGGTCGTATTCGCCGGCCGGGTACATGCCGGGCATCTCGGCGGTCTCGCCGCCAATGAGCGCGCAGCCCGAGAGCTCGCAGCCGCGCGCAATGCCACCGACCACCGCAGCGGCGGTGTCCACATCGAGCTTGCCGCAGGCAAAGTAGTCCAGAAAGAACAGGGGTTCTGCGCCTTGCACCAGCACGTCGTTGACGCTCATGGCCACCAGGTCTATGCCCACGGTGTCGTGCATATTCCATTCAAAGGCCAGCTTGAGCTTGGTTCCCACGCCGTCAGTGCCGCTGACCAGCACCGGCTCCTTGTATTTTTTGGGGACTTCAAACAGGGCGCCGAAGCCGCCGATGCCGGCCAGCACGCCTTCGCGCATGGTTTTACGGGCCAGGGGCTTGATGCGCTCGACCAGGGCGTCACCGGCATCGATATCGACGCCGGCGTCCTTGTACGACAGGGGGGTGGTGCTCATGACGGGGTGGTCCGGTGGGGCAGGCGCCAGTGCCTGACGGTGGGGGCTGGACCAGGGGTGGCGGGCCAGCCGATAGAATCGGGGCTTCATTTTAAGGGTTGACCCTTGGCTCTCCCGATGCAGCGCCTCTTACGGCCGCCGGCGACCGACGTCTCACAGGCATGAAGCAGATCGCTTTGGACATAGGCCTGGCCTGCGTGCCCTCGTTTTCCAACTACCTGGCCGGCCCCAACGAACCCGCACTGAGTCATCTTCAGCTGTGGGCGGGCAGCGCTTTGCGCTCGCCGGTGCCCACTTATCTGTGGGGCCCGACCGGCAGCGGCAAGTCGCACCTGCTGCGTGCCGCCGCACAGGCGCTGCGCGAGGGCGGCGCTCGTACAGGCTGGCTCGATGCCAGTGTGCTCGAGCCGCCGCCGTTTGACGAGTCCTGGGTCGCTGTGTTCATGGACGATTGCCACCTCTACACTGCTGTGCAGCAGCATGCGGCCTTCAACTGGTTTGTCCATGCGGTCAACGCGGCCGACGGACGCCCACGCGGCGTACTGGCTGCCGGAGCGCTGCCGCCGGCCGATCTGGCCCTGCGCGATGACCTGCGCTCGCGCCTGGGCTGGGGCCATGTGTTTGCCCTGCAGTCCCTGAGCGATGCGCAGCGGCGGGCGGTGCTCAGGCGGCAGGCCGATGCGCGCGGTTTGCTGCTGAGCGACGAGGTCATGGATTTCGTCCTCAAGCGTTTTGCGCGCGACCTCACCCACCTGGTGGCGCTGCTCGACCAGCTGGACCACTATTCCTTGCAGACTCAGCGGCCCATCACCATCGCGCTGGTCAAATCCATGCTGGAGGCCTCATGAGCAAGCCCCGTCTGGCCCTGTTCGATCTCGACCACACCCTGCTGCCGCTCGATTCCGACTATGAATGGGGCGAGTTCACCATCCGCCTGGGCTGGTGTGATGCCAGCGAGTTCAAGCGCCGCAATGCCGAGTACTTCGAGCACTATCGCGCCGGCACGCTCGACATCCATGAGTACATCCGCTTTGCCACCGAAGCCATCCGAAGCCGCGGACCGCAGCAGGCGGCGCAGGCGCATGCGCGCTTCATGGACGAGGTCATACGCCCAGCGCTGCGGCCACAGGCCCTTGATCTGGTTGAGCGCCACCGGCAGGCCGGCGAGCAGTTGCTGATCGTCACCGCCACCAATGATTTTGTGACCGCGCCGATTGCCCAAGTTTTTGGCGTGGCCGAACTCATCGCCGTGCAGCTGGAGCGCGATGCGCACGGTCAGGTGACCGGCGAGATCCTGGGCACGCCCTCGGCGCGCGAGGGCAAGGTGCAGCGCATGAACGAGTGGCTGGCCCAGCGCTCACTGGACTGGGCCGATGTTGAAACCACTTTTTATTCCGACTCGCTCAACGATCTGCCCTTGCTCGAACGAGTGACCTACCCTGTGGCTACCAATCCCGATGACAAGCTGCGCTCGCTGGCGCAGGCGCGCGGCTGGCCCATCCTCGACCTTTTTTCATGATCAAAACACTTATCAATAAGCTGCTGGGCAAGTCGGGCGCTACGCGCAGCAGCAAATCGCCCTATGGGCAGCGCCAGGACGTGGGCCCACAGGACCACGGCATAGACCCGGGCCTGGTTGACCAGCGGGCCGCCGATGTGGTTCATACGCTAAAGGCGGCTGGCTTTGAGGCCTATATCGTGGGCGGCGCGGTGCGGGACCTGATTCTCGGCTTGCGTCCCAAGGATTTCGACGTGGCCACCAATGCCACGCCTGAGCAGGTCAAGAGCCTGTTTCGGCGCGCTTTCATCATCGGGCGGCGCTTTCGCATCGTGCATGTGGTCTACGGCCGCGGGCGTGAGCACGAGGTGATCGAGGTCTCGACCTTTCGCGCCCACCTGGACAGCAGCCAGGCGCAGCAGGTCGGTGGCAATGAGCGCACCAGCAAGAGCGAGTTGGCCGGCATGAAGCATGCCGTCGATGCTTCGGGCCGGGTGCTGCGCGACAACGTCTGGGGCAGCATCGATCACGACGCAGCGCGGCGTGACTTCAGTATCAATGCGATGTACTACGACCCTGAGACCCAGATCGTGGTCGACTACCACCAGGGCATACGCGATGCCAAGAAGCGGGTGCTGCGCATGATCGGTGACCCGGTGGCGCGCTACCGGGAAGACCCGGTACGCATCATCCGAGCGGTACGTTTTGCGGCCAAGCTCTCAGGCCTGGGCTTCAAGCTCGAAGACAAGACTGGTCGGCCCCTCAGGGAGATGATGAGCTTGCTGGCCGACGTGCCGCAGTCGCGCCTGTTTGACGAGATGCTCAAGCTGCTGCAGACCGGCCATGCGGTGGCCAGCATCGCTCAGCTCAAGACGCTCGGGCTCGAGCGCGGCATTTACCCGCTGCTCGATGTGATCGTGGCCGGCGCCGACGAGCCCTTTTTGCGCCTGGCCCTGGAAGACACCGACCGGCGGGTGCGCGAGGACAAGCCGGTGGCGCCGAGCTTCCTGCTGGCAGCGGTGCTGTGGTCGGATGTCAAGACAGGGTGGGACCAGCTGCGAAGCCAGGGCATGCATCCGATGCCTGCGCTGCACCAGGCCATTGACTCCGCCTTTGATGCCCGCATTGGCGATGTCTCCGGACGCGGCAAACTGGGCATAGACATGCGCGAGATTTGGACCCTGCAGCCGCGCTTTGAAAAGCGGGTGGGCAGCGGCCCTTACACCTTGGTCGAGCAGCCACGCTTTCGCGCCGGGCTGGATTTTCTGCGCCTGCGCTCGCACATCGGTGAGGTTGATGCAGAGCTGGCCGCCTGGTGGGAGAAGTTCTCTTTGGCCAGCGACGACGAGCGCGAAGACATGATGCAGGCGGTGCGCCAGCAGACTCAGCCGCGTGCGACCCGGGTGCGCGGGCGCGGCAAGGCTGAGGCGTCTGCTCAGGGTCAGGCCGAGCCGCGAGACGGGCAGCCTGCCCCGGCGGATGCTGCCGATGTCGCTCAGGCGGGTATGTCCGGTGACGGACTCGATGATGCGCCCCGCAAGTGGCGCCGGCGGCGGCGCTCGCGCTCCGGCGATGCAGGCGAGGGTGGCGCTGGCGATGCGCCGCCGAGGGGCGATGGCGCCGCCTGAGCCTGCGCCGAGCCCGCCCGCCTTGCGCGAGCCGGTGCGCGCCTACGTGGGCTTGGGCGCGAACCTGGGTGAAGCCGCAGCCACCTTGCGCTGGGCGGCGGCGGCGCTCGGCGATTTGCCCGACACCCAATTGCTGCGGGTCTCCGCTCTTTACCGCAGCGCTCCCATAGACTGCGAACCAGGGGCGCCGCCTTTTCTCAACGCGGTGGCAGCCCTGAGCACCCACCTGAGCGCGCCGCAGCTGCTGGCAGGCCTACAGCAGCTCGAACTCGCGGCCGGCCGCCAGCGGCCCTACCGCAACGCACCACGCACACTCGACCTGGACCTGCTGCTTTACGGCGAAGGCCGCATCGAATCGCCCGCCTTGTGCGTGCCGCACCCGCGCATGCACCAGCGTGCCTTTGTGCTGCGGCCACTGGCTGAGATCGCGCCCGAATGGTCAGAGGCTGCTGATCAGCCTTGGCTGGCCGCTCAGGTACTGGAGCGCTTAGGTCCCTTGCACGGCTGAAATGACCTGCCTCAGGGCGCCAGCCGCTCTCTGAGCCATTGCGCGCCTTCGAGCCGATAGCGCAGCCTGTCGTGCAGCCGGCTTTTGCGGCCTTGCCAAAATTCCCAGCGATCGGGCACCAGCCGGTAGCCACCCCAATGGGGCGGGCGTGGCGGGTTGAGCAGGAACTGCGCGCTGTACTTGGCCGCATTGGCCACCAGAGTGCCCCTGCCAGGAATCACCTGGCTTTGCGGGCTGGCCCAGGCGCCGATGCGCGAGTCCAGGGGGCGACTGGCGTAGTAGGCGTCGCTTTCCTCGGCCGAGACTTTGTCGACCCGGCCTTCGATGCGCACCACCCGCTCGAGCTCGACCCAGTGAAACTGCAGTGCGGCATAGGGGTTGCCGGCCAAGGCCTGGCCTTTGCGGCTGTCGTAATTGGTGTACCAGACGACGCCGCGCTCATCCAGGCCCTTGATCAGCACCACCCGGGTCGAGGGCCGCATTTGGGCATCGACCGTGGCCAGCGTCATCGCGTTGGGTTCGGGCAATTTGCCCGCGATGGCCTCTTGCAGCCATTGCTGAAACTGCTGCAGCGGGTCAGCGTGTGAGGCGTTTTCGTCGAGCTCGGCGCGCTCGTAGCTCTTGCGCAGGTCGGCGATCGAAGCGAGGGTGTCAGTCATCGGTGCAGTATACGAAGCACCCTGCTCGCGCAGGCCCCGCAGGGATACCCGCTCAGGCGTGTCTGAGCATGCGCTGCAGCAGGTGGTCCTGTATGCCCGCCTGGCGCAGACATTCATAGGTCTGCTGTGCATAGTCCAGCGTGGTGCCATAGCGGCCGCGGGCGTGGGCAAAGATATGGCGCAGCCGTTCGGCCTGCAGCTCGCCGGTGTAGTTGGGGCTGCGCCGCGACAGCGTGAAGGCCAGCGCTTGGACCGGGCCGTCTTGGGTGATGCAGGGCAGCCAGCGCGGGTCGTAGACGCCGGTGGGCATTTCACGCAGCCACAAGCGCTCGAGCGCCTCGTCGGCCTGCGCCCGCGCTATCCGGTAGGCCACGCCCCGGCAACTGCCGCCTTGCAGCAGCGCAAACACCAGGCCGGGGCAGTCGGGCGTGCCTCGGTTAACCCGGCTCCACATCTTGAGCGCCCGGTGGTAGCCGTGAACGCGGGCCCAGCGCCGCTCGGCGTATTCAAACTCCGGCCGCCATATCAGGGAGGCGTAGCCGAAGACCCATAAATCACGCTGGCCACCCCATTGCTGGCGTGTGGCGGCCAGCATGGCCTGCACATCGCGCAGGGGCGGGGGGAAGCGAAAGCCCGGGTCCGACATGGCGCAACTGTAGCGCGGCCGCAGGGCTTTTGACTGGCGGGTTAGTGCCTCAGTGCCGCTCGATCAGCTCGATCTTGTAGCCGTCAGGATCGGTGACAAAAGCGATCACCGTGCTGCCGCCCTTGACTGGCCCGGGTTCGCGGGTGATGGTGCCGCCGGCACTGCGGATTTTTTCGCAGGCCGCATGGACATCGGGCACGCCCAGGGCGATGTGGCCATAGGCCGTACCCATCTCGTAGGTGTCGACGCCCCAGTTGTAGGTCAACTCCAGTTCCGCATGGTCCGGGTTGGAGCCGTAGCCCAAAAAGGCCAGGCTGTACTTGTAGTCTGGGTTGTCCCGGGTGCGCAGCAGCGTCATGCCCAGCACTTGGGTGTAGAAGGCGATGGAGCGCTGCAGATCGCCAACCCGCAGCATGGTGTGTAGGAGTCGCATATTTGGATTTTGACTGGATTGAATAAGACGGAAAGGACGGGCAGGGGACTGAATCAGGCGCTGTTCATGCCCGTCTTCAGCGATTCAATAAAAAAACCTTTTCGGGGGGCAGCAGTTTCGTGAAGTCGCGGTCAAAGGTGTGAACCACCTCACCGAGTTGCGCGGCCGTGGCTGCGATCCAGGCGTCAGAGACCATCTGCGGCTTGTCTCCAGCTTTCAAGCAGAGATCTCTGAAGGCCGGCCAGGCGCTGCCAGCGGCTTGAAAGCTCACCCCGGGGCAGGCCAGCAGGGCATCTACAAATTGGCTCGCCTGCTGCATCGAGCTCGGCTCTTTGAAAACCTGTGCGTGGGTCACGACGCGCATGAAGCCGGCCACCACAGAGCCAAGCAGCAGGATCGACGCAGTCCTGGGGCGCTGCAAAGCCAGCTGCAACTGCTGCTGCACATGATGGAAGGCCAGACTGTGATGCGGGTGATCTTCCCGCATGGCGGCCACCAGCAGATTGACATCGGGTGTCATGACCGAAGTTTTTGATCGACCGCGTCCATCGCATCGAACATGGAGCGGTTGCTCCTTGGGTCTACGCCCGGCTGAAAACCGCCACGGCCGCTTGTTGGAAGACTGGGAATGACGACCGGTTCTGCCGGCAGGTCTTGTTGCACGTAGTCCGATAGCCATTCACGCACTTTGGCACTCAGAGAAGTGCCTTCCTGAATCGCCCTAATGCGGGCCTGCTTGACGAGTCGCTCGTCAATCGAAAGGGTCAGGTTTGCCATGAAGAGCTTGAATTCTTGTGTTTACGTGAATCAGTGTAGCACTTAAAAACGGGGCATCGACGCCAGAGCTCTGAGCTTCAGCAAGACCGGCACAAGACGACGGCCAGAACAACCCCCGTACAAAACAAGGGTAATCATCCGGGGCGACTGGCGCCTCCATGAAGGCTATATTCCAAGCTTTAGTTGTTAGCGCAAACCGCAGCTTGCACCATGAAACTCATCGACTCCATCGTGGGCCAGGCCCCGTCCATCGCCGCCTTACGGCGCCAGATCCACGCTCATCCGGAGCTGTGCTTTAAGGAAGTGCATACGGCTGATTTGGTGGCCCAACAACTCGAACGCTGGGGCATTCCGATGCACCGTGGCATGGGCACCACCGGGGTGGTGGGCATCATCCACGGCCGCGATGGCGGCGCCAGTGGCCGTGCGCTCGGTCTGCGCGCCGACATGGACGCGCTGCCCATGCAGGAGTTCAACACCTTCGCTCATGCCAGTCAGTTGCCCGGAAAGATGCACGCCTGCGGTCACGATGGCCACACCGCCATGCTGCTGGCCGCCGCCCAGCATTTGGCCGCGCAGCGCGACTTTGACGGCACCGTGTATGTGATCTTTCAGCCGGCCGAAGAGGGTGGTGGCGGCGCGCGCGAGATGATGCGCGATGGCCTGTTCGACCGCTTTCCCATGCAGGCGGTGTTCGGCATGCACAACTGGCCGGGCATGGCGGCGGGCCAGTTTGCGGTCAGTACCGGGCCGGTCATGGCCTCGAGCAATGAATTCAAGATCACCATCCACGGCAAGGGCGGCCATGCGGCGCTGCCGCACAATGGCATCGACCCGGTGCCGGTGGCCTGCCAGATGGTGCAGGCCTTCCAGACCATCGTCACACGCAACAAAAAGCCGGTGGACGCGGCGGTGATTTCGGTCACCATGATCCACGCCGGTGAGGCGACCAATGTCATCCCCGACCTGTGCGAGATGCAAGGCACGGTACGCACCTTCACCACGGAGGTGATCGACCTGATCGAGCAGCGCATGCGTGAGATCGCTGAGCACACCGCTGCGGCTTTCGGTGCGCGCTGCGAGTTTGAATTCCAGCGCAATTACCCGCCCACCATCAACAGCACCGCCGAAGCCGAATTTGCTCGCGCTGTCATGCAGGGCATCGTCGGTGCAGACCAGGTGCTGGCGCAGGAGCCCACCATGGGTGCCGAGGACTTCTCCTACATGCTGCAAGCCAAGCCCGGCGCCTATTGCTTTATCGGCAACGGCGACGGCCTGCACCGCGAGATGGGCCACGGCGGCGGCCCCTGCACTTTGCACAACCCCAGCTACGACTTTAACGATGAGCTCATTCCGCTGGGGGCGACTTACTGGGTGGAGTTGGCACGGCGCTGGCTGGCGCGCTAAAAGACCGACCGCGAAGACAGTCCGGGCGATCGGTAAATGTGATGGGAGCCGCGCCCTCGGCCCGAAGGGGCCTTTGAACGATACCTGTTGACTGATCTAATGCCGCATCGCCGCGAGGGCGCGGCTCCCACTCCCCCCAATGCGGTTCGCTGCACTCGTGTGGGAGCGCCGCCCTCGGCGCGATGGGGCCTTTTAACGATACCTGTTGACTGATCTAATGCCGCATCGCCGCGAGGGCGCGGCTCCCACTCCCCCCCAATGCGGTTCGCTGCACTCGTGTGGGAGCGCCGCCCTCGGCGCGAAGGGGCCTTTGAACGATACCTGTTGGCTGATCTAACGACGCATCGCTGCGAGGGCGCGGCTCCCACTCCCCCCAATTCGGTTCGCCGGGCTCGTGTGGGAGCGCCGCCCTCGGCGCGAAGGGGCCTTTGAACGATGCCTGTTGGCTGATCTAACGCCGCATCGCTGCGAGGGCGAAGATCCCACTCCCATTCCCGCCCCTAAGCCGGCGGCACCTCGATCCGGGTGCTGATCTGCCCCGCTACCCCTTGCTCGTCTTGCCACTGCACCCGCAGTTCGGCACTTTCTTCAGGCAGCAGCCAGAACTGCAAAAAGGGGTTGGCGGCAATGCCTGAGCCCAGCCTGGCTTTGAGCACGGTGCGGCCGCCGTAGTCGGCCTGCAGGCTGTGGATCACGTTCCTGGGTACGGCGGTGCCGGCAAAGTCGAAGCGATAGCCCGTCTCCATGGGGTGCTCTACCAGCAGGCGCACCTGCACCGGCTGGCCGCGCCGCACTGGCGATGACAGCTGAATGCGGGCCTGCATATCAGCCGGCGTCCAGGCAGGCCGATTCGGTGACCTCGACCTCGGCCTTGCCCTGCCACCACTGGCCGTCGGAGGTCTCTACCAGGGCCATCACTTCTTGCGAGCCATTGAGCCTGACCCGGGTGGCGATCTCGGCCTTGCCCGACCAGGGGCCGAGTTCGAATTCGGCGATCACCGGCCGTGGATTGCGGTTGGACAGCAGTACCACCCGGCGCACATGGTCATCGGCCCGCATGGGGCTGTCGACCCGTACGCTCAGGGGTACCGACAGGCCGTTGTCGGCCAGGCGCGGGGTGATGACCAGCACCCGCGCCGCCTGTGGGGTACGCCCCGCGGTGTAGGGGCTGTACAGCTGCGCCCAGTCGGCGATGACCGGCGGGGCCTGTGCCCGCGCCGTGCCGCCCCATAAAGAGGCACAGGCCAGCAAACCGCCCAGCCCCTGGCGGCGCGAGAGGCCAGTGCCGAGGGCTTCAGACAATGCGCAAGCCGTGGTTTTTCAGCGGCAGGTTGCGTACCGGCTTGCCGGTCGCAGCAAAGATGGCGTTCAGGATGGCTGGCGCCACCACGCAAATCGTGGGCTCGCCCACACCACCCCAGAAGTCGAAGGTGGGTGCGATCACGGTTTCAATGCGCGGCAGCTGGCGCAGACGGGCGATGGGGTAGCGGTCGAAGTTGGTCTCGACGATACGGCCATTGGCCACGCTGGCCTGGCTTTGCAGGGTGTCAAAGCCATAGGCCACCGAGCCTTCGACCTGCGCCGCGATCTGGTCGGGATTGACCGCATGGCCGCAGTTGGTGGCCAGCACCAGGCGCAGCACCCGGACTTCTTCGCCCTTGACGGACACTTCTGCCACGGCGGCGGTGTAGCTGGCATAGCCCATGAACTGAGCAATGCCGCGGTGGACGCCGGCCGGCAGTGGCTTGCCCCAGCCGGCCTTGTCGGCCGCTGCATTCAAGACGCCCAGATGCTTGGGGTGGTTCTTCATGAGAGCGCGGCGAAATTCCAGCGGGTCTTTGCCGGCGGCCGCGGCCACCTCCTCCATGAAGCACTCGAGGTAGAGCCCGTTCTGGTTGGTGTTGACGCCGCGCCAGGGGCCGACCGGCACATGGGTGTTACGCATCGCGTACTCGGTGCGAAAGTTCGCCACGGTGTAGCCAATCTGGGCGTCATGGGGCTGGGCCCAGTAGCCCTGCAGTTGCCGGCGGTCCTTGCCGTCCTTGATGTTCTGCGGCGATAGGTAGGCGTTGATCGACTGCCCCGACACCCGCAGTTGCAGGCCCAGCAGATTGCCCTGGGCATCAAGTCCGGCCTCGAGCTTGCACTGGCCGATGGGCCGGAAGAAGTCTTGCGCCATGTCCTCTTCGCGGCTCCAGACCAGCTTGACCGGTACGCCCGGCATTTGTTTGGCCAGCAGCGCGGCCTGGCGCACAAAGTCTTGCTGTCCACCGCGGCGCCCAAAGCCGCCACCCAGGGTGTGGTTGTGAACCTCGCATTTTTCAAGGGCTAAGCCGCTGGCCGCAGACAGCGCGGCCATGGAGGCCTCGGCGTTCTGACTGGCCACCCAGGCCTCGGCGCGGTCGTTGGTGACCAGCGCAGTGCAGTTCATCGGCTCCATGCAGGCATGGGTCACAAACGGCGTGCTGTAGACCGCTTCGACCCGCTTGGCAGCCCCTGCGATGGCCTGCGGCGCATTGCCTACGTCGAGGTCGGCAAACACATTGCTTGAAGAGGTCAAGCCCTCTTTGAGCCGCTCGGCAATACCGGCGCTGGTTTCCTGGCCGTTGGCGTCTTCGTTCCAGACGATGGGCAGTTCAGCCAGCGCCATCTTGGCCCGCCACCAGTTATCGGCTACCACCGCCACCGCGTTGTCGTCGACCTTGTAGGCGCCCACCACGCCCTTGCGGCCCTTGATCTTGCTTTCATCGAAGCTCACCAGCTTGCCGCCGAAAACCGGGCTGGCTTGAATGGCGGCATAGACCATGCCCGGCAGCCGGGTGTCGATGGCGTAGTTTTGTCGGCCCATCACCTTGGGCGCGGTGTCCAGACGCTTGACCGGCTTGCCGGCGACCTTCCACTGGCGCGGGTCGCGCAGGGTCAGGGTTTTGGGATCCGGGGCGGGCAATTGGGCGGCGGCGCTGGCCACCTTGCCGTAGCTAGTCTTGCGGTTCGATGCGGCATGGCTGATCACGCCCTTGCTGACGCTGAGTTCGCCCACCGCCACGCCCCACTGGTTGGCTGCGGCCTGTAGCAGCACGGTGCGTGCCGCTGCGCCGCCCTGGCGCATATATTCCTGCGAGCCCCGAACGCCGCGGCTGCCGCCCGTGGACATGTCGCGCCAAACGCGTTTGCGCGCCAAGTTCTGGCCGGGCGAGACCATCTGCACCTTGACCTTGTTCCAGTCGCATTCCAGCTCTTCAGCGACCAGCTGAGCCAGCCCGGTGTGGGTGCCCTGGCCCATTTCTGCGCGGGCCACCCGGATGATGCAAGTCTCATCGGGCTGCACCACCACCCAGGCGTTGACCTCCGGTATAGAACCGGTCGGTGTTTGCGCCGCAGCGGGCCAATGAAAGCCGAGCGACAGGCCAGCGCCAGCAGCGGCGCTGCTGACCACAAAAGCCCGGCGTGACCAACCGTTTTGGGTATTGCGTGTCATGGCGATCTCCTCAGGCTTGTTGGGTGGATGATGGGAGGATGTCGCCGGCGTCGCTGACCATATGGATCACCGAGCCTACGCCCTTACCCGTCTTGGCCGCCAAATGGATGGCCGCACGGATGCGCTGGTAGGTGCCGCAGCGGCAGATGTTGGTCATGGCCTCGTCGATGTCGGCATCGGTGGGCTTGGGTTTTTTGCGCAGCAGGGCCGCTGCAGCCAGCACCTGGCCCGACTGGCAGTAGCCACACTGCGGCACGTCTAGCGCCTTCCAAGCCATCTGCACCGGGTGGGTGCCGTCTTTGGACAGCCCCTCGATGGTCATCACCTTGCTGCCGACGGCCGCCGAGACCGGGTAGGAGCACGAGCGCACCGGCTCGCCGTTGATGTGTACCGTGCAGGCACCGCACTGGGCAATGCCGCAGCCGAACTTGGTGCCGGTCATGCCCAGCTGGTCGCGCAGCACCCACAGCAGGGGCATTTCGGGTTCGACATCGACCTGCTGACTTTTGCCATTGACATTCAACTTCAACATGCGAGGGTTCCTTATTACAGTGACAGCGTCAAAAGCTTAGGGGGCTTGGTGTTGTCGGTCAATCGAGGGTATTCCCCCGGGGCGGGCTCAGCTGCTCCGCCGTTCGGCTTGTGATCGATCGCCGCATCGCTGCGAGGGCGCGGCTCCCACACCCATCCCCACGGGCTGCGACGACTGCTTGTGTGGGAGCGCCGCCCCGGCGCGACGGGGCCGCCCGACCGCCCTCAGCGCTTGAGATCGCGCGCGCAGCGAAAACCGATGTAGATCACCGCGGTATCGGCGGGCTTGCTCTGCACATGCCCGTCTTGCATGGGTCCGGCGCCGTACCACCAGGAGCCACCGCGGGTGCGCTGCTCGTTGCCCGGGCCGCTGTTCACCCACTCCCACAGATTGCCGCCCATTTCAAACAGGCCGTTGACGCCTGCCGCTGTGCTTCCAGCCAAAGCATGGCCCCGGCCGCGCGAGGTGATGGCATGCGCGACCGGGCTCACCGGGCCGCAGTCGCCCAGGCAGTTGGCCCCGCGGGGGCTGTCGCCAGTGGGGTAGGGGTAGGTCTTGCCGCGCACAAAACCGGGCGCTGGTTGGCTGCGCCGCTCGGTATAGGCCGCTTCGCCCCATTCGGCATCGGTGGGCAGGCGCTTGCCCGCCCAGCGGCAAAACGCTCGTGCCTCGCCATGGGTCACATGCGCCGCCGGCTCGCCCTCGGCCCCTGGCTTGCCATAGGGTGAATGCCAGAGCCAGCCGCGCCGCTGCTCCCAGCCCGCCTCAAAGGTGCTGCCCCCACCGGTCCGCTCGGCCTGCGTCACCGTGCCGGTGGCTTGCACATAGCGGCGGAACTGGCCGATGGTGACCTCGGTGCGGTCGATCTCGAAATGGCTGATCGGCTGCATTTCGGCGGCATGGGACGGGGGGGCGGCCAGGCACAGCGCGAGGGCGGCGGCCAGGGTGGGTTGGGCGAGAGGGCGGTGTGTCATGGTGGATGTCTTACGAAACCCAGATTTTTACGCTGGGCCTCATGCGACGGCCGCCGCTCTCACTCTTGCCCCGCTTTGCCGAAGGGGAACGCCAGCGCTGTCTTGCGGGTCTGGGGCGGCGCCGGCCGCGGGCGACAATCTCAGAAAACCCGCAGAGGAGATTTCATGTCCGAATTCACCCAAACCATTCTCTACACCGACACCGACGGCCGCGCCCGCTTTGGCGAGCGTGTTCTCGCCCTGAGTGAGGGCACGCCGGCCTCGCGCCTATCGCCCGTGATGCCCTCGGCCGGCTACCAGCTGCGCCACAGCCCTGTTGGCTTTCGCAGCCAGTTCCACTGCACCGAAAAGCCGCAATGGGTGTTCATCCTGGGCGGGCAGATGGAAATCGGCCTGCAAGGCGGGCACAGCCGCATCTTCAAGCCGGGCGAGCATTTTTATTCGGCCGATGTGCTGCCGCCGGGCGCTACTTTTGACCCCGCCGTGCACGGCCACTGGAGCCGGCAGGTGGGCGATGAGCCGCTGGTGACCCTGTTCGTCAAGGATCTTTAAGCCTGGCTCAGGTCCTGGCTGATCTTTCAGTCCACCTTGGCGCCCGAGGCCTTGACCACCGCTTCGTACTTGGACAGCTCCTGCTTCATGAAGGCACCGAACTGCTCGGGGCTGTTGCCCACCGGCTCGGCCATGAGCTGGGCAAAGCGCGCCTTGACCTCGGGCTGCTGCAGCGCACCGGCAAAGGCCTGGTGCAACCGGGCGGTGAGTTCTTGCGGCAGCTTGGCCGGGCCGACCAGGCCCCACCAGGTATCGACTTCGAAGCCCTTGAGTGTTTCGGCCACCGCAGGCACTTCAGGCATGAGGCTGCTGCGCTGCACGGTGGTGACCGCCAGGGCCTTGAGCTTGCCGGCCTTGATGTTGCTTGAAGCGGTGGCCAGGTTGTCGAAGTTGAAGTCGACCTGGCCGCTGAGCAGGGCCAGCTGGGCCGGGTTGCCGCCGTTGTAGGGAATGTGCACGATGAACAGGCCGGCCGCTTTCTTGAACATCTCGCCAGCCAGATGACCCGCGCTGCCATTGCCGCCGCTGCCGTAGTTGAGCCGGCCTGGGTTGGCTTTGGCATAGGCGATCAGATCGCCCAGGCTGTTGATCTTGAGCCTTTGAGCGGTGTCAGCATTCATCACCAGCACATTGGGTACCCGCAGCATTTGCGTGATGGGCGTGAAGTCGCTGGTCGCGTTGTAGGGCATCTTGCTGTAGAGCCACGGGTTGATGGCATGGGTGGCCACCGCTGCAATGCCTATGGTCAAGCCGTCGGGCGCTGCCTTGGCCACCAGATCAGCACCGATGTTGCCGCCGCCGCCAGGCCTGTTTTCAATGATGACCGTACCCAGGCTGGCTTGCACCCGCTCGGCCAAGAGCCGTGCTGTGACGTCGATCGGTCCACCCGGGGCATAGGGCACGATGATGCGCAGCGGCTTGCCCTGCGCCCAGGCTGTGAGGGCGGTGGGTGCGGCCAGGGCGGCGGCCAGCAGGCTGCGGCGCCGGGGTGCATAGGCTAGTGTCATGGTGGTCTCCTCCAGAAACTGCGGTCAGGCGCGGGCCTTGTCGGCCTCGGTGGTGAATGAATCAGCGAAAAACTCTTCTTCGGGCAGGCCGGCGCTGGCGCTGAAGTCGGCCCGGGCCGAATCGACCACGATGGGCGCGCCGCAGGCGTAGACCTGGTGGCCTGAGAGGTCCGGCAAGTCTTGCAGCACCGCTCTGTGCACAAAGCCGGTGCGGCCTTGCCATTGGTCTTCAGGCAAGGCGTCAGAGACCACCGGCACATAACGCAGATGGGGCATTTCGCGGCAGCGCGCTTCGATCCAGTCGTGCATATACAGGTCGGCTGGCCGCCGGCCGCCCCAGTACAGCACAGCAGGGCGTGTGATGTTCTTGAACTGCATATGCTCAATCAGGGCTTTTATCGGCGCAAAGCCGGTGCCCGAGGCCAGCAAGACCATGGGCTTGTTGCTGGTTTCGCGCAGGTAGAAGCTGCCGTAGGGGCCTTCGATGCGCAGGATGTCTTTCTCCTTCATCGTCGAAAACACCGTGTCGGTGAACTTGCCGCCAGGCATGTGGCGCAGATGCAGCTCGATGGACGGCGACTGGGCCTGGGTGTGCGGCGCGTTGGCCATGGAGTAGCTGCGCCGGTCACCATCGCGCAGGAGGAATTCCACATACTGCCCAGCGTGGTACTTGAAGACCTCGTTGGCCGGCAGCTGCAGCCCGACGATCATCACATCGTGCGAGGCGCGCTTGAGGCCATTGACCCGCGCCGGCATCTTGCGCACCGCAAAAGCGCCTTCCTCGCCGACCTGGCGCGACTCGATCACCAGGTCGCTGTGCGGCAGTGCGCAGCAGGCCAGCATCAAACCCTGGGCTTCTTCCTGCTCAGACAGCGCCTTGGATTGATGCGGCCCATGGCTCACCTGGCCCTCGAGCTTTTTGCACTTGCAGGAGCCACAGGCGCCGTCTTTACAGCCGTAGGGCAGGCCTATGCCCTGACGGATGGCGGCGGCAAGCACGGTCTCGCCGTCCTGGGTGCTGAATGTGCGGCCACTGGGCTCGACCTTCACCTTAAAACTCATCTTGGTATCCTTGCGCTTTTGCTTCAACAAATGGCCGTGCGTGCTGAGCGCAGACCAAAGTCCCGATTTTGCCCTCCTTTGCCGCCAGCCCCGTCAACCTCCACGCAGCCCGCCCCGGCGCGCTGCCGGCGCGCTTTCGCCGTCAGCGGGTGCTGATCGTCGGCTGCGGCGATGTCGGCCAGCGGGTCGCCCAGCTCCTGCCCAAGCGCGTGCAGGTCCTGGCCCTGACCTCCTCGCCCGAGCGCCTGCCCGCGCTGCGCCGCCTGGGCCTCATGCCCCTGGTGGGTAATTTGGATATGCCGAGGACCTTGAGCCGCCTGGCCGGCCTGGGCACACGGGTGCTGCACCTAGCACCCCCGCCGCAGGAGGGCCTGGCCGATTGGCGGCTCGACCCGCGAACCCGGGCGCTCATGCGCGCTCTGAGCCTGCGGCCGGCGCCGCAGGCGCTGGTCTACGGCTCCACCAGCGGCGTCTACGGTGATTGCGGCGGCGCGCGCATCGACGAGACCCGGACGCTCGCTGCCCACACCCCCAGGGCCCAGCGGCGGGTGGATGCCGAAGCTCAGGTGCGGTTTTACGGTCGCCACGCGGGCGTGCCTGCCCATATTCTGCGCATTCCTGGCATCTATGCGCCCAACCGGGAAGGCGGCACGCCCAGGGGCCGGCTGCTCAAAGGCACACCCGTGCTGCGCGAGCAAGACGATGTCTACACCAACCATATTCACGCTGACGATCTGGCGCGGGCCTGCATTGCCGCTCTTTGGCGTGGCCGGCCGCAGCGGGTGACGAATGTCTGCGACCAGACCGAATTGAAGATGGGCGATTACTTTGATCTGGCGGCCGACCTGTATGGCCTGCCACGCCCGCAGCGCATCGCGCGCGAAGGTGCCTCTGAGCAGCTGCCGCTGATGGTGCTGAGCTTTATGAGCGAGTCGCGCCGGCTGGATAACCGGCGCTTGCTGCAGGAGCTGCGCTTACGTCTGCACTACCCGACGGTGGTCGAGGGCTTGAGCGCCGCCTGAGCGTTGCTCAAGCTCAGATGCCGGTGGCCTTGCGCAAATGGGCCATGCGGTCTTGCGGCTGCACCACCACCGTGTTGACATCCGCCCCCTGCAGCACCGTCAGCTTGACGGGCTCTTGCGGGGTGGCTCGGTCCCAGAGCTTTTTGTAGAAGGCCTCCAGCGAGGCGACCTTGTTGCCATCGACGGCCAGCACCACATCGCCGGCTTTGAGGCCGGCTTTTTGCGCCGGGCTGTCCTCGCTGACCCGCAGCACCTGCACCCGTCCGCCGCTTTCGCCCGAGGTCAGACCCAGCCAGGGCCGGATGCTCAGGCGGCTGGTGCCCGACTTTTGCATCTCGCCCAGGATGGGCTTGAGCAGATCGACCGGCACGAACATATTGCCCGGCATGCGGCGGTTTTCGCCCATGGCGTCCATCACCAGCAGCGAGCCTATGCCCAGCAGCTCGCCTTTTTGGTTGAACAGGGCGGCGCCGCTGTGGTTGCCGTTGCCGGCCATCACCGGCGGGCTGGTGAACAGGGCGCTGTCGATGTGGTATTCCCAGCTGCCCGAAAAAGCCCGCTTGCTCACCAGCCGCGTCAAGCTAACTTTCATGAATCCAAGCCGACGCCCCGGATGATGAAAGAAACTTGAGGGTGGAGGTGCAGGGGTAGAAGTCGAGAAAATTCTTTGGGGCTGGCACCCCGATATCTAACTTGACTCACCCACAC
>Ga0222712_10000555_pt1 | contig 48693 bp, 51 predicted proteins | sample C33_657DmetaG_FD_165043 | JGI IMG/M metagenome (GOLD analysis project Ga0222712, IMG submission 165043) | Estuarine water microbial communities from San Francisco Bay, California, United States - C33_657D | ecosystem: Environmental > Aquatic > Marine > Unclassified | place: USA: California... | reverse complement strand
CCAAGGTTCTCGACTATTGCCGCCGCCACGGCATGATTTTAACCGCCTATTGCCCGCTCGCCCGCGGCCGCCTGTTCAACGACCCGGTACTCATCGCCATCGCCCGGGCCCGCGGCAAAACCATTGCCCAGATCGTGCTGCGCTGGCTGGTACAGCAGGGCGGCATCGTGCCGATCCCCCGCTCCTCGAATCCCGAGCGAATCGCCCAGAATCTTGAAGTCTTTGACTTCGAACTGAGCGCCGATGAAATACGCCGCATCCATGCCCTGGCCAAGCCCGACGGTCGCATCGCCAATCCGGCCGGCCGTGCACCCGCCTGGGATTAAAATAGCCGTGGATTCAAAAAAACCTGAAACCGGAGACCATCCAATGAATATCCCAACCATCCAGGCAGTTCTCGGCACTGCCGCCATCGCCGCTACGCTCGGCTTCGCCGGCAACGCCGCTGCACAGGGCGCTGCATTTCCCAGCAAAAACATGGTGATGATTGTGCCTTACACGCCGGCGGGCTCCGCCGATGCGATGAGCCGCGCCATTGCCACCAGGCTCGGCACGGCGCTGGGACGCAACATCGTCGTCGACAACCGTCCCGGTGCCAGCGGCATGATCGGCACGGAAATGGTCACCAAAGCAGACCCCGACGGCCACACACTGCTCGGTCACACCTCCTCTTACCCTGCCACCGCCGCGGTGCGTGCCAAGCTTCCATTTGACCCCGCTCGTTCGATCATCCCGGTCGGCATGACCGCACGCGCGCCGATGCTGTTCGCGATCCATCCGTCAATCCCGGCGAAAAGCGTCAAGGAACTGATTGCCATCGTCAAAAAAGAACCGAAGAAATATTTCCTCAACTACGGTTCCTCCGGCACCGGCGGCAACAACCACTTCTCAGGCGCGCTTTTCGCTTCGGCGGCCGGCATCAAGATGCAGCACGTGCCGTACAAAGGCATCTCCAATGCCGTGACCGCCCTTGCCTCGGGTGAAGTCGAAATCGTCATCGCCAGCTCCTCGGCCCTGCTGCCGCAGCGCGATTCCGGCCGCATCCGCATTCTTGGCGTGACCAGTGCGGAGAAATCCCCGCTGTTCCCGGACTTGCCCACCGTCGCTTCGCAGGGCGCCCCCGGTTACGAATACGAATTGTGGTGGGGCACCTTCGCGCCGGCCGGGATGTCACAGGAGCGGATCAGCTATCTGTACTCGCTGATCAACAAGATCGTGACCAGCGCCGACATGAAGAAGTTCCTGGACACCCAGGGCGCCGAGCCCTGGCTGATGCCAATGGCCCAACTGCCGGAGCTGCTGCCCAAGGAAATCGCGCGTTACAAAAAAGCCGCGCAGCTTGCGGGTATCGAACCACAATAAGAATTACGCAGCGCACCGAAAAATCCCGCAGGCCCCAAGCCGGCGGGATTTTTTTATGCCGCGGTCAGCCGGCCCGCCTGGTAGTCGCGCACTGCCTGCTCCAGTTCGGCAGTCGTGTTCATCACGAAGGGGCCGTATTGCGCCACCGGTTCGTTCAGCGGTAGCGCCGCCAGAAGAATGAACCTGGCGCCCTCGCCAGCGGCAACAATCCGCACGGCATCGCCTGCTGACAGCACACCGGCACTGCGCCAGGGCAAGACGCGCGGGGACTCTGCGCCGACCTGCACATCGCCCTCATAGACATAGACAAAGGCATTGTGCGCCGGCGGCAGCGCGTGCTCGAACACGCCGTTGGCCGCCAGTTCAACATCAAAATAGACCGGTGCCGTGCTAAGTCCCTGGATCGGCCCCGGGATTGCACCCTCCGGCGTTTGCAGGGTGCCCGCAATCACCTTGACACGCCCGCCGCCAGGCCAGTCCGCCGCGGGAATGGTGGCCGCCGGAATGTCGCGATAGCCCGCAGGCTTCATTTTTTCCCGGGCCGGCAGATTGATCCAAAGCTGGAACCCGCGCATGCGCCCTTCGGTCTGCTGCGGCATCTCTGAATGGATGATGCCGCGACCGGCAGTCATCCATTGCACATCGCCGCTTTTAAGGTCGCCGCGGTTGCCGAGATGGTCCTCGTGCAGCATGTGACCATCCAGCATGTACGTCACTGTTTCGAAACCGCGGTGCGGATGGCTGGGGAATCCGGCGATGTAATCGTCGGGGTTTTCGGTGCCGAACTCGTCGAGCATCAGAAAAGGGTCCAGTCGCGCCTGCGTTGACTGGCCGATGCTCCGGCGCAGTTTCACGCCGGCGCCGTCCGAAGTCGCCTGCGAGGGAATCACGCGCTGCAGAGTTCTTTTGGTCATGGCATCACCGGGAAAAAGCGGAAACCAAGATTACATCAGCGGCGAAGATCGCGCGATTGCGTGCCGGGGCCGCACAAAAATAAATGGACGGCAAAGCCGTCCGTATCCGGGAGTCTTGCCGGATTACATGCGGCCGAGATCGCTGATCGCATCCACCACCATCGAGGTGCCGACGGCAATCAACAGGATGTCGGAAGCGACCCGGACATACTTGTGACCCGATGGCGGCGGCCCCAGCCTTGCCACGAGCTGGGAGGGCAAGTCGTAATAGACCACGTCGCGGGGCAGCGGATGCCCCTTGCTCCAATTCCTCGCCTGTCCCGGTGGCATGCAGCCATTGTTCTTCTTGGCCAGTCCCGGCGGGCATTTCCCGCCATGAAACTCCTGCGTGTAATACTCACGCACTACAGTATGCTGCTTATCAACAAAGTAGCTGCTGCGCTGCGACTGCTCGTTCTGCTTGCCGCCTTGCTGCTTGTCGCGGCCGTGACCCTTGCCGATATGCTCGCCTTCCGGTCTGCCGCCACCGGCCCAGGAGGGCTTGTCCGCGTAAGCCGGCATCGCCAGCAGACTTCCTGCCGCAATCAGAACAGCGGCCCATACTGAGTAGCCCGGATTTTTCCTCATTGTTGTTTCCTTTTTTCTGTTGCGCCTACCATCGCAGCGCACAGAGGAATACTACACACAACAAGCCGGTTTGTTTGTGATTTACGGCACATTAAGTCGGTAACAGAACGTAACAGCGGGAACGTAACCGCGCCCCTTTACAGAAAAGGGCTATACCGTCGCCACCGGCGTCACCGGAGAACCCGCCGCCCCAGGCATGCGTAACGGCGGCGCGGTTAGCAGAAAGCGGCTTCGTTTGTGCTTGCGCAGCCAGGCCGCGAGTTCGGTGAAATACCACAGCTCGCCGAGATGGATGCCCAGCTTGACCAGACAGTGCTCGTGCAAGGGCAGTTGCGGGCCGCGGTGCGGCATGCGCGGATCCAGGCCCAGCGTGCCGGAACGTTCGACCGCAAGATTGTCCGCTGCGATCGCAGCAACGCCGGTATCGGAAATCCATTCCAGCAACCGCTTGTCATGCCCGTCGAGCACTGCGCACTGCATCTTGATCGCGTTATCGAGTGTGCCGTTGGCGTCGCGGATCAACTGGCCGAGACCGGTGTGCAGACACAGGATGTCACCCTGCTCGACCGTGATCGCATCATCCTTCATCACCTTTTCGAGCATTTCATATGTGATGTCGGTGCGCGCATCGCCGAAATGGTGTCGCAGATCAATCAGCACCGCACGCCCCTGCACACCGGTCTCGGCCATTGCTGCGACCGATAAAGCCCGGGCGCCGGTTTCTCCGTGAAGTCCGCGTCCCTGCTCATCCACCAGATGAAAGCCGTTGTAGGACACTTTTTCCGCGACGCCGTCGCCGTCGGCATCAAAATGTGTGCCCTTGTGCGCAAAGCCGTCCCAGTGCGTGGAATACTGCGAATAAAGAAAAATCGCTTCGTCGGATCCGACATCGGTGAAACGCGGATTGGTTTCACCCATATCTAGATTGAAATAAACCTTGCCCTCGCGGATCACCGGGTGAAATTCGGGCGGTTTGCGGAAGGGGTTGAGTACGCTGCCGCCGGGCTTGTCGAGCGGGTGCGACAGGCAGAACACCAGCCCCGCCCGCACTTCCTTTAATGCGGCAAGACGGCGCGCCGGGGTCAGCAGATTCAGCCGGCCGTGCTGGTCATCATCGCCGAACTCGCCCCAGTTCGATCCATCGGGACGCTGCTTCCACCGCTTTGCCATGCCACCTCCGTATTACTTTGAATACGACTGATTGCGCCGCTTACTCCAGGGTGATGTTAGCCGCCTTGACCACCTTCGCCCACTTGGCGATTTCCGCTTTCAGCCAGACCGCAAACTCCTGCGGCGAATTGCCCACTGGCACGCCGCCCTCGCTGTCAAAGCGTTTGCGTACTTCCGGCAGTTTCACGATTGCCACGATTTCGCGATTGAGCAAACGGATTACAGGCTCGGGAGTACCCCTCGGCACAAATATCCCCTGCCAAGTGCCGGACTGGAACCCCTTCAGTCCGGTTTCCGAAATTGTCGGCAGATCGGGAAACAACTGGGAACGCTCAAGACTGGTCACTGCAACCCCGCGCAATTTACCGGCACGGGTATGCGGCATCACCGAGGGCATGGTCGCAAACACCACCTGGATACGTCCGGACAGCAGATCAAGAATCGAACCGGATGCGCCCTTGTAAGGCACATGGGTCATGCGTGTTTTTGCCATCAGGTTGAACAGTTCGCCCGCGAGATGCGGTCCGCCGCCATTGCCCGAAGAACCGAAATTCAGCTCGCCCGGTTTGGCCTGCGCAAGTTTGATCAGGTCCTGCACGGTATTCACCGGCAACGAGGGATTGACCACGAGGATCTGCGAAGCTGTTGAAGCCAGCGTGATCGGCGCCAGATCACGCTCGGAGTCGTAAGGCAGTTTTTTGTAGAGGCTGGGATTGACGCCGAAGGAACTGCCGACCAGCAGCATGGTGTAACCGTCGGGCGTCGCACGTGCCACGAGTTCCGCCGCCAGCACCCCGCCGCCGCCACCACCGCGGTTGTCAACCACGAACTGCTGACCCAGTTGCTTGCTCAGTTCCGCGGTCACCATGCGCGCAACAAAGTCGGCATTGCCCCCGGCCGATTGAGCCACGATAAAACGCACCGGCCGCGTTGGATACGCTCCGGTGCGACTGTCAGCCGCCATTGCCACGTTTGCGCAAATTACCAGCGCCGCAAGCGTGACAGCAATTCGCACTGCCATGTTCAACGCCCCTTGAACACCGGCTTACGCTTCTCCATGAATGCGCGCCGGCCTTCAACGAAATCCTCGCTCGCACCGCAATCCTTGACCAGCTGATCACACAGTGCGTTGTCACGATCAGCGGAATCCTTCATCAGCTCGTCGACCACGCGCTTGGCGGTCAGAATCGACAGCGGCGCGTTTTCCGCCATGGTCTGCGCCCAGGAACGCACGGTGTTTTCCAACTCGGCCACCGCCACCACCTCGTTGACGATGCCCATGCGCAAAGCCTGACTGGCGTTGTAACGGCGAGCGGTGAACACGAATTCCTTGGCCACCGAAGGCCCTACCAGTTCGACCAGCCGGCGCAGGCCTTCCATACCATAACCGATACCCAGTCGCGCGGCCGGAATGCCGAATTGCGCATCATCCGAACAGATGCGCATGTCACAGCTCAGCGCCAGCGACATGCCGCCGCCGATGCAATAACCGCGGATCATCGCCACCGTCGGCTTACCGGTACCGCGCAGGATGGCGCGCATGCCGGATGAAGTCTTCGCATACTTTTCCTGTGCGGCTGCATTGGCACGTTCATCTTCGAACTTGGAAATATCAGCGCCGGCAACAAAGGACTTGTCGCCCGCACCCGCCAGAACGATGACACGCACGCTGTCATCTTTCGAAAATGCGTCCAGCACCTCGCCGGCGGCCTGCCACATTTCCAGCGACACCGCGTTGCGGCGCTCGGGGTTGTTGAAAATCAGGAAGCCGATCGGACCTTCCTGGCGGGCCACAATCTTGTCGGTTGTCGTTTTCATCTGCCGCTCCTTTGTCGATTAACCGGCCGCGCGTCAAAACGCGCAGTGCATTACCACTTAACCAATACCTCGACCGGAGCGCCGCGTCTACGTTCGTTCCGCATCGTGTTCACTGTTCAGGCTCTCGCCCGCACTTCGGGATTCAGGAAATTGCGCGGGTCATGCACCCGGCCGTCCATCCAGGCGAGGATATTGTCAGCCGCGATCGTGCCCATGCGCGTCATCGCATCCGTAGTCGCCGCCGCGATGTGCGGGGTGACAATCACATTCGGCATCTTGAACAACGGATTCGCCGCATCCGGCGGCTCGACGGCGTATGTATCCAGCCCCGCCCCGGCAAGACGCCCCGACCGCAGGGCGTCGATCAGCGCCAACTCGTCCACCACCGGGCCACGCGAAGTATTGATCAGCAAGGCGCCGGGTTTCATACGCGCAAACTGCGTCGCGCCGATCATGCCCCGGGTTTTATCGGTCAGCGGACAATGCAGACTGAGAATATCTATTTGATCCAGCAGGCGATCGAGATCAGGCTCCACGCGCATGCCCGGCAGCGGATTGATCGCCGATCGCGTGTTGATAATCACCGCTGCACCGCAGGCCTGCGCCAGTCTTGCAGTGCGCTCGCCGATCTGGCCGAAGCCGACGATGCCCACGGTGCGGGTGCGGAAATCACGGATGAACAGGTCCAGATTGCGCCAGCCGCCGACCCGCGTCTCTCGGTCGAAGCGCGGCAATTCCCGCGTTAGCGCCAGCATCATCGCCAGTGAATGTTCTGCCACCGCATCGGCATTGGCTCCGCCGGTCACCATCACCGCGATGCCCAGGCTCGTGGCGGCGGCGATATCCACCGAATCCACGCCAGCGCCGTGTTTGGCGATGATCCTCAGTCCCGAAGCGGAAGCCAGCACCCGGGCGCTCAGTGGCGGCGAACCGCGCAGCAGGATCGCCGCCGGCTTGTGCCGTGCCAGCGCCGCAATCAGGTCATCCTCGCTGATCGAATTGGTCATGAAGGCGGGTTCAAGACCGCCATCGCGCAGCAGCTTCTGGGCCAGATCGGAAACGGTTTCTGCAGTTACCAGCACTATCGGTTTGTTCAACGGCAACTCCCGGTCGGTTCAGCCCCGGGCGGGGCGGCGTCCGGATTATCCCACCTGCCGCACAAAAACTTGTTGCCCCATGTCCATTCAATGCCACTAGAATGGATGTGTCGGCGATGAGCACAAAAAAATCCGCGCACGCCACGCCTCATGTAATCCACCGCATTGGAGGAGAAATTATGCGTTGCAGCACCCGCATCACGCTTGGCCTGATTGCAATCCTGCTGTCCGGACTTGTCGCAGCCCAGCAATACCCCGCGCGACCGATCCGCGTCATCGTTCCCTTCCCGGCGGGCGGCAACGTCGACGTTTTTTCGCGCGTGCTGTTCCGCCAGGTTGAAAGTGAAATCGGCGGCACCTTCGTCATCGACAACCGCGGCGGCGCCAACGGTATCGTCGGCGCCGACACCGTTAAAAACGCCTCACCCGACGGCTACACGGTGATGAACACGTCCTTCAGTTTCGCCGTGAACCCGTCCATCCACAAAAAACTGCCCTTCGATATCTTGCGCGACTTCACGCCGATCACCAATGTCGCCACCGGCCTCGGCTATCTGATGGTGGTGCATCCCAGCCTGCCGGTGAAGTCGACCGCGGAACTGATCGAGGTCGCGAAAAAGCAGCCGCTGCGCTACAGCACCGCCGGCGTCGGCAACGGCCAGCATCTGGCCGGCGCACTGCTCGGCAGCATGGCGAAAATCGAAATGCTCCATGTTCCCTACAAGGGCGGCGGTCCGGCGATGACCGCCGTTGCCAGCGGTGAAGTCCAGGTTCATTTCCCGGCGGCTTCGGTCGGGCAGCCCATGCACAAGACGGGACGGGTGCGCGCCATCGCCTTCACCGGCGCCAAACGCCTGTCGACCATGCCGGAGCTGCCGACCATCGGCGAAACCGTTGCCGGTTATGTCAGCGACGCTGGCTGGCACGGCATGTTCGGTCCGGCAAAACTGCCGGCACCGATCACACTCAAACTGCAGAAAGCGGTACACAAGGCGCTGCAGGAGCCGAAAATCCACGCCCATTTCGTCGACAACGGCTATGAGCCCAACGGTGATCCACCCGATGTGTGGGCCAAGCAGTATCGCGCGGACGTCAAACGCTTCGCCGAAATCGCCAAGGCTGCGGGAATAGAACCCCAATAACCCCTGTGCCGACGGTCGCAGGGAAGCGACCGCCGGCAGCACGTCCACTACAATGCGCGAATGCCGGCTGCACCCGTTGCGCTGTCATGCAATGTCGCTACAATCAAACCGCGTGCAGACTTGCGCGTACGCTAACGGAGATTTCATGCGCCTTGATGCAAGACTTACGGCAATCCTCTGCGCCAGCGTGCTGTTTGCCGCTGCGCCGCTCACCGCGCCAGCTGAACCGCTGCAGCAACTGCCTTCACCGGTTCCCGTCCCCGCATTCAAGCTGCCCGGACTCAACGGCAGCAGTGGCAGCGACGCTGACCTGCGCAACAAGGTCACGGTGATCCGTTTCTGGGCCTCCTGGTGAAGCACCTGCATCGGTGAAATGCCCTCCGTGCAGAGGGCACATAACGAACTGAAAAAAGACGGTATCCAGGTCATCACCGTGTCGATCGACGGCATCGGTGAAGCTGCAGTGAAGCCGGTATTTACGAAAAACGGATACACCATGCCGGCACTGATTGACGCCAATATGGCCGTCGCCCGCGACTTCGGCGTGCGCAGCGTGCCGTCGACCGTGATCGTCGACGCCAAAGGCATGGTCCGGGTCCGCACCACGGGGCATGTCGATTTCGACGGCGCCGATCTACGGAATTACGCACGCAGCCTCAACCGCAAGTAGTTTTTCAACAGGAGACCGTGATGACAACAGCTATCAGGCTTTACAGCTGGATGACTGCCGTACTGCTCGGAGCCGTGTTATCCGCTGCGCCCGCTCAGGCCCAGTCGCTGAAAGTAGGCGACAAGGCGCCGGATTTTTCGGTAATTTCATCAACCGGGAAAACGATTGCGCTGGGCGACTACCTCGGCAAAAAGAATGTCGTGCTGTTTTTCTACATCGCGGCATTCACTGATACCTGAACCAGCGAAATCGTGGCCTTCCAGCTTGACCTTCCCAAGTTCGAGGCCACCAACACCCAGGTCCTGGGTGTCAGCGTCGATTTCAACAACGCCAATGTGATCTTTGCCGAACGGCTGGGACTGCGCTTCCCACTGCTCAGCGACACGCGCCGCATCATGACCCGAGAATACGGCGTCCTCAACAACGATCCGTCGATGGCCAATGACGCCAAACGCGTAGCCGGTTACCTGCGTGCCAAACGCGCCTGGTTCATCATCGACAAGGCGGGCTTGATCCGCTACGCCAAGGTCGAGGATCCACGAGGCATCATGCCGAATGACGAACTGATCGAAGTGCTGCAGAAAATCCAGTAAGTTGTCATGCCAAACAAAAAGGGCGGTGCAGGAATGCACCGCCCTTTTTCATTTTGCGAACAGCTTCAGTCCAGCTTCAGATTGAGCTTTTTCAGGATCCGTTCATTGCGCTGCATTTCGTTGCGGATGTAAGTGTCGTAATCGGCCGGCGACATCGTGCCTTCCGAGAAACCCTGCTTGGTCAGGATCGCACCCGCTTCCGGCGCCTTCAGCGCCTTGGCGATTTCCGCCGACAGGCGCTCCACGATGGGCCGCGGCGTACCGGACCGGACCATCACCCCGAACCAGTTCAGCGACTCGAAGCCCGGCCAGCCGGATTCAGCGATGGTCGGAACCTCCGGCAGATTGACTGCACGCTGCGCCGAGGTCACGGCAATGCCCCGCAGGCGACCGGTCGGAATGTAATGCGAGCAATCGAGCACATTGCCGACCAGCAGCGTGATATGCCCGCCGAGAATTGCCGTGGTCGCCGGAGCGCCGCCGCCGAAAGGAACATTGACGATGTCGATCTTGGCGACATCCTTGAACAGTTCACCGGCGATGCGGCCGCCGCCGATGATGCTCGACACGCCCCAGGTCAGCTGCCCAGGACGGGCTTTCGCCAGCGCCACCAGCTCCTTCATGTTTTTCACGGGCAGCGAAGGATGGGCGCAGTAGATCAGCGGGTTGTAAACCATCCGCGTCACGCCGTGAAAATCACGCAGCGTGTCGTACGGCAGCTTGTTGTAGGCGAAGGGATTCACCGTAAAACTCGTCGCCATCACCAGCATGGTGTAACCGTCGGCCGGCGCGCGTGCCGCGATTTCCGTGGCAATCACCGTATTGGCACCAGGCCGGTTTTCAATCACCAGATTTTGGCCCAGCGCTTTGGACACCGGCGGCGCATAAAGCCTGGCCATGGTGTCGGCTGCGCCGCCCGGCGGAAACGGTACGAGGACGCGGATCGACTTGACCGGATACTCCTGGGCCTTAGCCTGAAACGAAACCAGCGCAGCAACAACAAGCAGTATCCGCGACAGAACAAACGCCATGGTCTTCCTCCTGGTGAGAGCGGATCGTGGTCCGCATTGTTATGGCCAAGATGGTACCTGCCGAACCACCGAAGGCATAGTCGGGTCCGGGTAAAATTTTACAAATAAAACAATAACATAATTAACCTTTATACTCCCCCGCGTCTGACAAACTGCGTCGTGCGATTTATTGAATGCATTTCCGTCAGAAAAAAGTAGCCGTCCGCACCATCGATGATGTGCAAATGGCAGCCATTGAATTGCGCACGTCGCAGAACGCGACATGCCAGTCGTCCGGCAAAACGCCGAAATTTTCCGCGCGGGTCACCGCCTCGAAATCGGCGATGACCGGCAGCGTGGCGTAAAAATCTTCCGGGGTCACGGCGTGTCAGCGGCCGCAGTTTGATCAGGCGCCTTCGGCCACCTGAGGATTCCACTGCCCCTTACGCATACGGGTAATGGTGATGGTCTTGAACACGTTGTTTTGCGTAAAGGGATCACCGTCGGAAAACCTCTTCGCTTCGGCGCGGCTGTTGACGTTGAGCACGAAGGCGCTGCCGACAGCCTCGGTCCCGTCGTCGCTTTGCGTCGCGCCGGACAGCACGATGATGCCCTTCTGGCTGTTCAGGTAATCGCGGTGCGGTTGCAGCACTTTGCTGCGGATTTCTGCGGTATTCGGGTTGTCGACGCAAGTGATGAGCCAAAGCATGAGATGTTTCCCTAGAGAATTAAGAATATTGAATAGTGGACTTCAGGACTTTCAAAACTTCAGTGAACAGCCCGTGCGTTGTCGGCACGGGAGGGCTTATGATATGGCCTTTTGGCCACCCGCACCCGTCCGGAGGAGTTCCATGACCGTCCCTTACAATCCCGACAACCTGTTCGCAGTCAAATGCTGGGAAGTGGAAGTGCGCAAGACCGCCAAGCGCACGCTGATCGCCCGCATCTACCAACCCCAAGGCACCGGCCCCTTTCCCGTACTGATCGACCTGCACGGCGGCGCTTGGAGCCGCAAGGACCGCTACGCCAATGAACCGATGGCACGCGCCATCGCCGCCTCCGGCATGCTGGTGGTATCGCCCGACCTGCGCCTCTCGGATGAAGCGCCTTATCCAGCCTGCGTCCAGGACGCGCATTACGCGATCCGCTGGCTCAAGCACAACGCCCGCGAATGGAACGGCGACATCACCCATTTCGGTATTCTCGGCAGTTCCAGCGGTGGTCATGTCGCGCAGCTGATCGGCATGAAACCGCATGATCCGATATACGCCGCGATTCCGCTGCCGGAAGCGCAGAACGTCGACGCCACCGCGGCCTACATCGCTACGCGTTCACCGATCAGCAATCCGGTGGCACGCCGCGCCCAGGCAGAGCGCAAGGGGAACAAGGAAATGATGAAAAAGTCTGACACCTTTTTCAATCCGCCGGAAACCATCCACGAGGGCAATCCGCAGGAAATCCTCGACCGCAAGGAAAAAGTCGTCATGCTGCCGATGCTGATCATGCAGGGCGGCCTCGACGACAATGTCATTCCGGAAATCCAGGAGAAATTCGCTGCGACCTACCGCGCCGCCGGCGGCGAATGCCAGCTGGAAATTTTCAAGAACAGCGAACACGAGTGGACCGCGGTACCGAGCGCGGAAGCCGATCTGTCGCACGAGACCGTCAAGCAGTTCATCGCCAAACAACTGCGTACGCTGCAGAAAAAAGCCGCATAAACGTCCGGCACTTCAGCAAAAAGCCCCGCTTCGGCGGGGCTTTTTTATTACAGCAATAATTTTCGGTCACTCCATAATGATGTTCAGTGGCTTCGCCACCTTGTTCCACCTCACGATGTCGGTATCGATCAGCCTGCCGAATTCCGCAGGGGAAACTTCCGTCGCCTCGACACCAACACCGAGCAGTTTATCGCGGATATCCGGCTGGCGCACCGCCACCAGTACCGCCGCATGCAATTTGTCGATCGCCGCTTTCGGCGTACCCCTGGGGGCAACAATGCCGTACCAGCCGCTCACCGCATAACCGGGAAGCCCTGAAACGGCAATCGTCGGCACATTGGGCAGTGCCGGCGTACGTTTGGCTGTGGTCACGCCCAGCCCGCGGATCTTGCCGGCCTGCAGATGCGGCCTCGCCACCGCTACGGTCGAGAAAAACACCTGCACGCGCCCGCCCAGCAGATCAGCCATCGCCGGATTGCCGCCCTTATACGGCACATGCAGCATCTTGATCCCCGCCAGTGAATTAAACAGTTCCGCCGCCAGATGGGTCAGATTGCCGGTGCTTGATGATGCGTAGGACACCATGCCCGGTTTTGATTTGGCCAGGGCAATCAATTCGGCACTGGTCGACACCCCGGCAGCGGGGTGGGCAACAAACACGTAAGCACCGTCACCGAACTGGGCGACGGGCACAAAATCGCGTGCCGTATCGTAAGGCAGCTTCGAGTACAGCGCCGGATTGATCGCATGCCCTGCGGCCACCACCAGCAGGGTGTAACCATTGGGCACGGATTTGGCGACGATCTCCGAACCGATCAGCGTATTGCCGCCGCCGCGGTTGTCGACAATCACCTGCTGACCCAACTGCTGGGTCAGCGTGGGTGAAACCAGCCGCGCCACGATGTCGTTCGCACCGCCTGCCGGATATGGCACCACCATGCGCACCGGACGTGAAGGAAAAGGCTGCGCCACCGCCGGCAGCATCACGGCGACAATCAAGGCGCCGATCCAGACATTGAACATTCGGACAGTCATCACTTTCCTCCACCCTTGTGACCGGTTTTGCCCCACTTTACAAATCATTGGAGCACCTCCAACTGGAGAACGCAATCAAATCCCCTCTATGACGTCATTGATTCCCTTCATCATTTCATTTGGTGGACCACGATCCCCGGGATCGTGCAAATTTTGGATTACCATCCCTGCTTTTCCGGAAACTCCGACTTCAAGGAACCACATCATGGGCTTCAGCAGCACCGAAAAAAAATCCGGTCCAACGATCAGCGGCGCGCGCGCTCTGGTCGACGGCCTGCTGCGCGAAGGCATTGATCATGTCTTCGGCATCCCCGGCACGCAGAATCTCGCCATCCTCGACGAACTGCGCGTCACGCCGCAAATCCGCTTCATCCTGACTCGCCACGAACAGGGCGCCGCCTTCATGGCTTACGGCTTCTCCCGTGCCGCGAACAAACCCTCGGTGGTGACCGTCACCGAAGGCCCCGGCATCACCAATATCGTCACAGCCACCGCCGCCGCGTTCAAGGGCAACGTACCGGTGATCAGCATTACCGGTGTGCAGGAAAGCGTGATGCGTGAGCGCGACGCAACCCAGGACATGGACCAGATTCCGTTCATGAAACCCATCACCAAATGGGCCTATAGCATTCCCTATCCCGAAAAAATCCAGGAAGCGGTGCGCAAAGCTTTCCGCGTCGCGCTGACCGAACCGCAGGGTCCGACCCACATCGAAGCCGCCAGTGAAGTACTGCTGCAACAGGTCACGCCCGAGACCACGGCGCCCGCGGCCTACCGCAACACCGTACCCGCCGTTTGCGATCCGGCGCAGATCGACGCTGCCTGGGCACTGATCAGCAAGGCCGAGCGACCGCTGTTTGTCATCGGGCGCGGCGTGATGAAGGAACAAGCCGTCGCAGCGATGGAGCAACTCGCCACCGCCACCGGCATTCCAGTCACCGTACTGCAGTATTCCCCCGATGCCTTCCCGGCCACGCATCCGCTGGCGCTGGGACCGCTGGGCCGCAACGCCTTCAGCAGCGCCAACAAAAACGCGCCGAAAGCCGACGTCATCGTCGCCATCGGAGCGCACTTCGACGTGTTTTCAACTATGTACAAATACGGCATCTTCAGCGAGACCGCGAAGATCATCCACAACACCTCCGCGCCGGGACAGATCGGCATTGTGTTTCCGGTGGAACTCGGTGTCGCCGGTTCGGCCACGAGCTTCATCAAGGGGCTTGCCGAACGCGCCGCCAAAGGCAAGGCGCGCACACCCTGGGTTGATGTCGCCAAAGCCCGCGCCGAATTCGACGCCGAAATTACCGCGGTGCTCAAGCCCGACATGGAACCGATCCAGCCGCAGTTCGTCGCCCACATCATCCGCAAGGTGCTGCCCAAGGACGGCATCCTCGTCGTTGATGCCGGCAATGGCGGCAAACATGTGCGCACCTATTTCAAGAGCTACCAGCCCAACTCCTTCATGTGCATCGACGACTGGGCTTCGGTCGGCGGTTCGTTCCCGATCGCGCTGGGTGCCAAGCTGGCGCAGCCGAACCGGCCGGTGCTCTGCGCATCGGGCGACATGGGCGCGATGTGCAATATCGGTGAACTTGAAACCGCGGTGCGCGAAAACATCGCCGTGGTTTACGTCGTGTTCAACGACCAGGGCCTCGGCAACGAACGCGCCTTCCAGAACGAACACTTCGGCGGGCGTTACTTCGCGGTGGACTACAAGAACCCGGATTTCGGTGCGCTGGCCAAGGTCTTCGGTGCCCACGGCGAGCAGGTCACCCGGCCGCAGGATCTCGAAGGCGCCATCCAGCGTGCCTTTGCCAGCGGCAAGCCGGCGGTCATCGACGTGATGATCGATCAGAACAATCTGGCGCCGGTAGTGCACCGCACTTAACTGCGGCTGAACGTCTTAGGCGACGTTCAGCCGCCGAAGGCCTTGCGGTGCAGTTCGAGGTCGACGTAACGCAGGGGGTCGGTCAGTGTTTTCTGCGGCACGCCGAAACGTGTACGCAGGGCCAGCACGGTCCGGATGCCTTCCAGATCCAAAGCGACATCCCGCCAGAAACCTCCCTTGTCATCGAGCAGGATGTCCAGCGACAGCCGCGCCAGCTCCGGCGTCACTGAGACATCATGACTCATCAGCAGTTCGGCTGCCGCAGCGCGGTCGTTGCGGTCATACAGCCAGTTCATCGCATCGCGATAGCTGCGCATGAAGCCGATCACCGCGGCCTCGTTGTTCTTGATCCATGCGCGCTGCGCGAAGCCCGTACGTCCCTGATAACGGCCCAGCAGATCCCGCGCCGTACCGAGTTTGGTGAAGCCCTGATCCGCCGCGATCCTGTCCAGCGGCGTCGCCAGCAGTCCCGCCGAGTAATTGCCCTCGAGCATCGCCTTGAGCCGCATCGGCCCTCCGCCGGTGCGTTCGTAAGTGACGTCAGCATCGGTCATACCGGCGCGGGCAATCATTTCACGCAGGATGAAGGCGTATCCAGTAGTCAGTGCATCGACTGCGATTTTTTTACCACGCAGATCCGCAACGGATTTGATGTCAGGACTGGCCATCAGGCTCTGGAAGCTGTCATCCACGCCCATGAAGGCCACGAGGTCGCAGCTGCCCTCATATTCCGCCTCGCCCTGCCCTTCCTGATAGGCCACCAGATTGTCCATTGCGGTGACCGTGATGTCGAATTCGCCCTCGATCAGGTTCTTCATCAGGAACACCGAATTCGGCGTATGCGTGATGTTGACCTCGATACCGTGTTTCGCAAAAAACCCCTGGCCCTGCGCCACCCAGGCCGGCAGCGAATAACCGCCGCCGAAAGTAATCATGTTCACGGTCTGCAGCAGTTTTTTGACGTTGGACATTACGGGCTCTCAAAAAGGATTGCCCGCAACAATACACGACGCGCCGCAGCGTGAGTAGAATGACCGCTCCGACTTCACTGCGAGCAATGCCACATCATGAACGCGCCTGTCACCCGTCGCTGGACCGAACAACGCTGGCTGATCGACAACGTGATCCGCTCCGTCGGCATCGACTGGGACCAGCCACGCAGCATCAATTACAACGCGCCCTGCGGAGCCGAAGCCAACGCTGACTTTGCGGCGATTCGCGAGCGCGTCAAGAAATACGCCGATATCTCCCCGGCCTTTGAAACCGCGGCGAAACGTCGTGAAGCCAAGGCCAAGGCCGCCGAAGACGCCGGCGAGACGGTCACGGCACGCCAGAATTATTTCATCGCCGCTGTGCAATACGCCGCCTCCCAATGGCCTTACGACGAAAACAACGAAAAGAACCTCGCCCTGAACCAGCGCAAACGCGAGTGTTACCTGAACTTCGCCAAATACGCCGATCACAAAGTCGAAGCTGCGTGGATTCCCTTCCAGGGCAAAGCCTTACCCGGCTGGCTGCACCTGCCGCCCGGCCACAGCGGTGGAAAAATTCCGGCAGTGGTGGCGATCCCCGGCATGGACGGCTTCAAGGAAGCCGGCGTGGCAATGTATGGAGACCGCTGGCTGTCGCGCGGCATCGCCGTGCTGAGCATTGAAGGTCCGGGGCAGTATGAAAGTGCGGTCCATAACATCCATGTCAGCATGGAAAACTGGACCGAGGCCGCCACGGCGATCATGAACTGGATGATCGCGCGTCCCGAAATCGATGCTCAGCGCATCGGTGTCACCGGTCAGAGTTTCGGATCGTTTTTCGCCACGATCTCCGCATCCGTCGAGCCGCGCTACCGCGCCTGCGCCGTCACCGCGACCTGCCTCGAACCGGGTTTCCACACCATTTTTGAAGAAGCGTCGCCGACCTTCAAGCAGCGCTTCATGTACATGTCCGGATTCACCGACGAGCAGGCCTTCGACCGGTTCCGCAAGACGCTGACCTGGGAAGGCCATGCCGGCAAAATCAAAGTGCCCTATCTGTGCGTGGCCGGTGAATCCGATGAGCTGTCACCGCTGGTACATACCGAACGTCTGCTGAAGACGCTGCAATGTCCGAAACGCCTGGTGGTTTATCAGGACAGCCGCCACTCCGTCGGTAACGTACCCGCGGCAAGCCTCGGCCCCACGCCTGCCGTACTGGTTGCTGACTGGATGAACGCGCGGCTCGCCGGCAAGCCCTTCACCAGCGAGCGCTGGTTTGTCGAGGCCAGCGGGCGGGTGGTTACAACACCGTATTAAGCGGGAATCCTATTCCGGCTTGATGCCGGCCGCCTTGACCACTTTCGCCCACTTGGTCACTTCAGATCGCACCAGCGCCGAGAATTCCTCCGGCGTATTGCCGACCGGATCGGCGCCGCTGGCGAGGAAACGTTCACGCACCCCAGCATCCTGAAGCGCGAACACCACGGCTTTGTTCAATTTGGCGACAATGTCCTTGGGCATCCCTGCCGGACCCATCAGGCCGTACCACTGCACCGCGTCGTAACCGGGCACGCCCTGTTCGGCGATGGTCGGAATATCCGGCGCAATCTTCGAACGTGCGGCGCTGGTGACACCGTAAGCGTGCACACGGCCGGCCTTGAGCTGCTGCGTGCCGACAATCATGTTGGTAACCATGAACGGTACGTAACCGGCCATCAGGTCGGCAATCGCCGTGTTCGCACTTTTGTACGGCACATGCACCATCTTCAACCCGGCCATGCTCAGGAACATTTCCATGCACAGGTGCAGATTGGAACCCGTACCGGCCGAACCGAACTCGAGCTTTCCAGGACGCGCCTTCGAATAAGCAATCAGTTCCTTGACGTTTTTTGGCTGCATCGAGGGGTGCCCCACCAGCATATTGGGCAACACCACGAACTGGCTGACCGGCGTGAAATCGCGCACCGGATCAAATTGCAGGTTTTTCTGCATCGACGGCTGGATGGTCATGCTGCTGATCGCCGTGAGCAGCGTGTAACCGTCGGGGGCCGCACGTGCAACCGCTTCACTGCCGACGATGGAACCGGCGCCAGGCCGGTTTTCGGCAATGACGCGCTGGCCGAGGGATTCATCCATCTTGGGCAGGACCATGCGCGTGGTCGAGTCGGTACCGCCGCCCGCGCCCGACGGCACAATGATGCGGATCGTTCTGGTCGGATAGTTCTGCTGCGCCGCAACCGACAGCGCTGCGCCGAACAGGGCAAGGCCCAGGAGACCGCAAACACGATAGACCGGGTGGCTGACAGCCATTCGAAACTCCTCTTTCATGTCATCCGGATCACGGGCCGGATTGAATATTAGGTAATGTAATGATTCTCGCCGCGCACCCTGTGCTTGTAAAGGCGGAAAGCGTCAGTGGACAAAGACTACACAGCAGTCATTCCCGCCGCCAACGATATTTTTTCAGGTTGTCATTACGGCAAATCCAGAAGGCATAATAGCCACCAGCAGCAGGGAGAGGCCCTGCTGCCATCATTCCGGAGGTCATCCATGTTGCGCATCCTGCTTGCCAGCATCATTCTGGCGCTTGCCACCATCGCCAGCGCCCAGGACAAACCCGCCGGGGCGCCCGCTGAAAAACCGGCGTTGTTTGCCACCACCAAGGTCGATGGTACCGACAACGTCTATGTGTTCCGCTACGGCAATCACCAGGCGATGTTCGTCGTTACATCCGCCGGCGTGATCGCCACCGATCCCATCGGCTATGGCCGGCCGCAGGCGGTGACCACCTATATTGATGAAATCAAAAAGGTCACCAACCAGCCGATCAAATATCTGATCTACAGCCACCACCACTACGACCACATTGCCGGCGGCAAACCTTTCAAGGATGCCGGCGCCGTCATCATCGCGCACAAGCGGGCCAAGGAACGCCTCGAAGTATTAAAGGACCCGTTTACGCCATTACCTGACGAAGTAATGACCGACAAACGCGTGATCACCCTCGGTGGTACCACGCTGGAGCTGACCTATCACGGCCTCAACCACTCCGACAGCTCGATCGCGATGCGCCTGCCCAAGGAGAAAGTGCTGTTCGTCGTGGATACGCTGCCGGTCGGCTCCGTGCCGGGCCGCGGCATGATCGACTTTCATCCGCTGGAAGTTGAAAAATCCATCGAGTCGATGCTGGCGCTGGACTGGGAAAAACTGATCCCCGGTCACCCGGGTGCACCCAACGGCCGCCTGGGCACGAAGGATGACGTCCGCGCACAGCTGCAGTTCCTGCGTGACGCATCGGATGCCGTCAAAATTGCCGCACGTGAAGGCAAATGCTGGGAACCGGCCGAAAAAGAAGTCCAGCTGCTGCAATACCAGTCCTGGCCCGGCTACGCCGCGGGGATGCCCTTTGTTGTTCGCCGCTATTGCGGCCTGTGGGGACGCGGCACCTGATTGCGGTAAGGACTCAACAAAAACCCCGCATCCGCGGGGTTTTTTATGGCCTGCTGCCGTCATGCATCAATCGACGCGGATGCCCGTACGCTGCACCACCCTGGCCCAGCGATCCATGTCATTGGCCAGCAACCGGGCCAACTCTTCCGGCGTGCCCGACTGCACATCAACGCCGAGACCGGCCAGACGTTCGCGCACATCGTTCTGCTTCAGTGCCTGAACGATTTCCGTGTTTAGCCGGCGTACGATTTCCGCCGGCAAGCGCGACGGTCCGGCAAAGCCGTACCACAAGCTGGCCTCGTAACCGGGCACCGTCTCCGCCACCGTCGGCAGCTCGGGCAATGCCGGTGAACGCTGCGTGCCAGTCGTCGCCAGGCCGCGCAGCCGCCTCGACTGCAGGTGCGGGATCACCGACAGGCTGGTGGCAAACGCCATCGTTACCTGTCCGCTGACCAGATCGGTCAGCGCCAGCGACATACCCTTGTACGGCACATGCGTCATCTTGGTACTGGTCAGCACTTCGAACAGCGCACCGCCGAGATGCCCGGAAGCGCCGACACCCGCAGACACATAACTGAGTTGGCGCGGACGCTCCTTGGCCAGCGCCGCCAGTTCCTTGACATTTTTCGCAGGAACCGAAGGATGCACCGCCAGCACCAGCGGACTGGAACCGGCAAGCGAGATCATCGTGAAGTCACGGACTGAATCAAACGGCAGCTTGCTGTACAAAGCGGCGTTGACCGCATGACCGCTGGGAATCAGCGCGATGGTGTAACCGTCTGGCGCCGCCCGCGCAGTGAACTCGGTACCGATGATGCCGTTGGCCCCGGTGCGGTTTTCAACGATGACCTGTTGCTTGAAACTTTCGGTGAGCTTCGCCGCGACCGTGCGGCAGATGATGTCGTTGCCGCCACCGGCGGCAAACGGCGAAATGATGCGGATCGTGCGCGAGGGATAAGCCTGCTGTGCGACGGCAGGCCAGGATGTTGCTGCCGCCAGAAAGACGGCGAGCAACAGCGGCCGGCGTGACCCTGCACGGCTTTCAGGCATCAGCCACGCAGATGCTGATTGAAAAAGTCCAGCGTGCGCTGCCACGACAGCCTAGCTGCAGCCTCGTCATAACGCGGCGTGGTGTCGTTATGGAAGCCGTGCTGCGTGTTTGGGTAAATGTGCGCGGTATAACGCACATTGTTCGCCTTCAGCGCTTCTTCGTAGGCCGGCCAGCCCTTGTTGATGTTCTCGTCTTCGCTGGCGTAATGGATCAGCAAGGGCGCCTTGATCTTCGCCACCTCGGACGCCGGCACCTGGCGGCCGTAGTACGGCACTGAAGCGCCAAGGTCCGGCATGCGCGTGGCCAGAAGGTTGCAGATGCCGCCGCCGAAACAGAAACCAACAGAGCCGATTTTGCCGGTGGTCTCCGGCCGCGCCTTCAGCACCTGAGCCGCCTGATACAGATCTTCCTCGCGCTTTTTCGCATCCTGTGCCGCAAACAATGCACGCGCCTTGTCTTCGTCGCCGGGATAGCCACCGACCGGCGTCAGCGCATCCGGGGCAAAGGCGACGAAGTTGGCCAGCGCAAGCCGCCTAGCGACATCTTCAATATAGGGGTTCAGTCCTCGGTTCTCGTGAATGACCAGCACTGCGGGCAGCTTGCCCTTGGCATCGGAGGGCTGCGCAAGGTAGCCGCGCATGCGGCCATGACCCTGCGGCGAGTCGTAATCAAGATACTGGGTGCGGATGCGCGGATCGTCCTTCGGCACCTGCTGCGCCCAGGCGAAATTAGGCTTCAGGCTTTCCAGCATCGCGCTCGCGGTAAACGCCCCGACCGCAAACTTCGCCGCACGGTCAAGAAACTCGCGCCGGTCGAGACGGCCATGCACATAACCATCAAACAGCTTCAGCACTTCCGGTGGAAAATCAACCGCTTTTTTGCGTTCCATCGTCAAGCATCCTTTGGGATTGAACCTAGAGTTTGATGCCCAGCAGCTTCGCTGCAGTTTCGCTGAGCATTGCGCGTTTCTGGTCGTCATTGAAACCCGTGGCATTGAGAATGTGATTCACCGAATCGGCCTGCCAGGGAATCGGGTGGTCGGTGCCGATCACCAGCTTGTCGTAACCGACTTCATGCGCGAGGTGGCGCAGCGCCTCGTCGGTAAAAACCAGCGTGTCGTAGTACATGTCGCGCAGGTATTCGGTCGGCTTTTTCTTCAACTTGACGCCGGTGTCCATTTCCGGCGCGACGCGCAGGGCATTGTCTGAACGCGGCGCGTACGAAGGCAGGTAACCGCCACCGTGGGCCGAGCAGATCTTCAGGCCCGGGAAGCGGTCCAGCGTGCCGTCAAAAATCAAATGGGACAGCGCGATCGTCGTGTCGAGCGGATTGCCGATGGTATTTGCCAGCCAGCCGTTGCCCTTGAACCGCCCGTTGAGCTCCGGCGTGCTGCGCGGGTGGATGAAGATCAGCACGCCCAGTTCCTCGGCCTTTTTCCAGAACGGATGCAAATAGGGATCGGAAAACTCCTTGCCCGGGATACTGGTGCCGACCGCAGCACCGCGCAGTCCGAGTTTTTTTACCGCATGCTCCAGCTGCTGCGCAGCGAGTTCCGGGAACTGCAGCGCCACCGATGCATAGGCGACAAAGCGGTCGGGATGCTGTCCGCACCATTCGGCGAGTTTCTCGTTCTGGATGCGCACCACCTCCGCAGCGAGATCGCGTTCGCTGTGGTACCACAGCGGATTGATCGACAGTGCCTCCATGTCGATGCCCTGCTCATCCATTTCCGCGATGCGTCGAGAGCCGACCTCGCCGAGACCCGGCCCGCGCTGGTCCTCGAGTTTTTCGCCGAGCAGGTCAAGCGCCTCCTTGACCACGCAGTGCGCATGCACATCGATGGTCTTGACCCGCTTGCCGCCGACGATCACCTGGCGGCGGCGTCCACCGGCCGGCGTTTCAGCGGTATTGGTCATGCTGCAACCGGTAAAAACCAAACCCTCGTCGCAGCAGTGCCGCTTATCGCTCATCGTCATGCAACTTCTCCTTGGTGTTGTACCTGTTTTGAATTTATTTTAAAAAATTTGCAGACACTATATTGCGACATCCCGGAGTTCTTCGGCAATCGCTCTGAATTCATCCGCCAGTTCAACAAACGCAGCCACCACATCCGGATCAAAGTGCGTATTCGCACCCTTGGTGATCAGCTCCACCGCCACCTCGTGAGCGAACGGCTTTTTGTACGGGCGCGCGCTGATCAGCGCGTCATACACATCCGCCACCGCCATCAGGCGCGCCGAAATCGGGATCTGTTCACCTGAGAGACCCTGAGGATAACCCGAGCCGTCCCATTTCTCCTGGTGGCTGTAGGCAATTTCGCGTGCGACTTCCAGGAATGAACTCGGCGTCTGGATCAATTTCTCAGCGGCAAGAATTGCATCACGCCCGAGCGTGGTGTGTGTTTTCATGACTTCAAACTCTTCCGCCGTCAGCTCTCCCGGCTTGAGAAGGATGTGATCGGGAATGCCGACCTTGCCGATGTCATGCAGCGGTGCCGATTTATAGAGCTGCTCGATCATGGCATCCGACAAATAGGTTGCGAATTTGCCGTGGCTTTTCAGTTTCTCGGCGAGAATACGGACATAACGCTGGGTGCGGCGGATATGGTTACCGGTGTCATTGTCGCGCGTCTCCGCCAGCGAGGCCATCGCCATGATGGTCACATCCTGGATGACCTGCACTTCCTTCGTGCGCCGCGTGACCTCATTTTCCAGAAATGCATTCTGGTCGCGCAGGAAATCGCGGACATCTTTCATCAGCAGATGCGTTTTCACCCGCGCCAGCACGATCGGCGGGCTGATCGGCTTGGTGATGTAATCAACGCAGCCGACATCAAAACCCATCTGCTCGTCTTCGATCTGGGTTTTCGCCGTCAGAAAAATCACTGGGATCTCGGCGGTCAGCGGATCGGCCTTCAACTGGCGGCACACTTCATAACCGTCAATCCCGGGCATCATGATGTCGAGCAGGATCAGGTCGGGCAAGGGATGGGTTGCCGCGATCTTCAGCGCGCGCTCGCCATTATTGGCAATTTTGGTTTTATAGATGTCTTTCAGCAGCCCGTTCATCAGTGTCAGGTTTTCGGGCGTGTCGTCGACAATCAGTACCGACTTCTTGTCAGTGAAATCCAGTGCTTCGGCCATGGTCAGTGTTCCCCGACCGTAAAGTGTTTGTCTGCGGCGGCAGTACGCAGCTTGGCGAGCGCCCCCTCAAAATCAAAATCGTTGACCGCGCGGCCGATACCGTCGGCTGCATCACCGCCCAGAACACTGCGTAGCAACCCGGCATACTCGGCATAGCAATCGCCGGCATGACCGTCCGAATCGGCCAGCAGCGCTGCGAGTTTCGATATTGCCGCCTGCGCTGCAGCAGTATCCACCGGTCCCGCGGCAGCGGCTGGTGATGCCGCAGCGCCGGCAGCCTCGCGCAAGGCGGCAACCGCATCGGCAATCGCCGCCGCAAAAGCATCCTGCATCGCCGCCGTTTCCCGTCCTTCACGGATGGCCTGCTCCAGAACAGCGGCTGCCTGTTGCGGCTGATCGGCCCCGATAGTGCCCGAAACGCCTTTCGCCGTATGCGCGATGCGCTCCGCCGTCGAGCGGTCGCCGGCAGCCAGCGCGGCACACAGCACTTCCGGCGCACCAGCCTGACCTTCGACATACTTTTCCAGCAGCCGGCGATACAGCGTTCGATTGCCCGCCACCCGCTTGAGCCCTTTCACCGTGTCGATACCCGTAATTATCAGCGCAGGCTCCGCCGCACCGGTATTCGTAACCACGGGCGCAGCTGCAACGTCGGCCCGCTTCGGCAACCAGCGTAACAGGGTAGCGAACATCACATCGGGATCGATCGGCTTGGTGATGTAGTCATTCATGCCGGCAGCCATGCAGCGTTCGCGCTCTTCGGCCATCGCATGCGCAGTAATGGCAATCACCGGCACCTGGCCGCGTTCAGCATCAGCGCGGATCTGCTGCACCACTTCATAACCATCCACTTCCGGCATCTGCAGATCGGTGAGTACTATATCGAATGTGCCTGCCGGCTCCGCACGGAATTTCCGCATCGCTTCGCGCCCGTCATTGGCCACGACAACCGTGGCACTCGCACCCTCCAGCAGTTCGACGGCAATCTGCTGGTTGATTTCATTGTCTTCCGCCAGCAGCAGGCGTGCGCCTGCGAGATTATGGCCGGCGGACTGCAGACCAGCAACCATCGCCTCACGTGCCTCTGGCGCAAACACCAGCATGATGGCGTCGAGCAGCGCCGAAACGCCGACCGGTTTCACCAGGAATCCGTCGAGCTGCGCCTGCTCGGCCTCGTGCTGCACATCATCGCGCCCGAAGGCTGTGACCATGATGATCGCCGGCGGCGACGGCAGCGCCTTGATCGCACGCCCGGCTTCAATGCCGCTCATGCCCGGCATTTTCCAGTCCATGAAAACAATGCGGTACGGCGCCGGGGCATCACGCACCGCGGCCACCGCCTCCGCCCCGGATGCGACCTGATCCACCACAAAGGGCAACGCGGACAACTGATCGGACAACACTTCACGCGCACCGGGATTGTCATCCACCACCAGCACGCGGGCGCCGTTCAATTCCTCAGGCACCACTTTGCGCCGCTTGCCTTCAACACCGATACCGAACCAAGCGGTAAAACAGAAAGTGCTGCCGCGCCCGGGTTCGCTCTCCACCCAGATCGTGCCGCCCATCATTTCGGTCAGGCGCTTGCAGATTGTCAGCCCCAGTCCCGTACCACCGTATTTTCGTGTCGTCGAACCGACAGCCTGGGTAAACGGCATAAACATTCTTGCAGACTGCTCCGGCGTCATGCCGATCCCGGTATCGCGCACCGAGAATTTCAGTTTGACGCGGTCAACCTGCTGCTCTATCCGTTCCACATGCAGTTGCACTTCACCCTGCTCGGTGAATTTAACCGAGTTGCTGACCAGATTGACCAGGATCTGTCCGACCCGCAGCGGATCGCCGACCAGCCGCAGTGGCACATCGGTGCCGGTGTCGAACAGCAATTCCAGCCCCTTGTCGAAGACTTTCTTCCCGATCATCGCCGATACGCTGCCCAAAACCTTTTCCAGATCAAAGGAAACGGATTCCATATCGAGCTTTCCGGCCTCGATCTTGGAGAAATCCAGAATGTCATTGATGATTCGGAGCAGCGCCGTGCCGGAATCGTGGATTTTCTGAACGTAGTCGCGCTGGCGCGGGTTGAGTTCGGTCTTCAGCGCGAGGTGGGACATGCCGATCACCGCATTCATCGGCGTGCGGATCTCGTGGCTCATGTTGGCGAGGAATATCGACTTCGCGCGCGTTGCCTCTTCAGCGATCTCCTTCGCTTCGTGCATCGCCTTTTCGGCGGCCTTACGTTCGGAGATATCGTTGATCATCGTCGCCAGCGCGACCAAACGGCCATTTTCGTCGCAGATCGAACTGGTAATGACGTCGGCCCACAGCAAAGTTCCGTCTTTACGCCGGTAGCAGCGCTCGGTAGAGTAGCTCGACAGCTCACCGCTCCTGAGCTTCAGCTGCATCTTCTCCATGAGCCCCAAATGCTCCGAGTCCATCAGCTGCTCAAAGGGCACACTCTCAATTTCATCGCGCGTATAGCCCAGCAGTCTTTCATAAGCACTGTTGACGCCCAACACCTTGCGTTGCAGGTCTCTCGTGATGATGCCCACCGCGGTATGTTCGAATATCGCGCGAAAATAGGCCTCACGCTCAGCAAGGTCGCGCGTGCGCTGCTCCACCCGCAACTCCAACTCCTGATTGCTGCGCTCCAGGGAGCTCATGGATTCCCGCAACTCCACACGCATGCGCTCCTGTGCGTCGGCCAGATCACGCAACTCTGTCAGCGATGACCGTGTCTGCACCGGCTCGTCCAGATTCATCGCCGCAAGGCGGCCACTGGCCTGCGCCAGTTCCTCCAGAGGCGCGCTGAACTTGCGCGCCATCGTCGCCGCTGAAACCGCTCCTATCGCCAGCACACCGGCAAGCAGCGCCCCCAGCAACAGTGCGGTATGCCGCAGCCAATCGGGCAGGAAATCCTGGATCGGCGCCGCGGCGACGATCACCAGATCCTGCCTGCCGAGACGGATAGGCATAAAAGTCGCCAGCCAATCCTCGCCTTCGCGAACAAACGGCAAGGGCTTGTTAAAAGGCCGGTCCGATGAATTCCACAATTCCCAGGTCTGCGCCAAATGCCAGAGGCCCGCATCAGCAGGCCGCTTGAGCACAAACTTGCGGATGTCATCATCGTTCTGCACCAGCGGGTCTTTGGGAACGCCAACAATGCGACCTTCGGGCGTCAGCAGTGACATGCGGCCGCGTTCACCGATTTTCATCGACGAAGTTATGCGGGACAGATTGATCAGACTATTGTCCAAAGCCAGCACATAACTGGCTACACCGGCAGCGTTACTGAGGCGCACCGAAGCAGTCATGCCCGGTTCCTTGGTCGACAAAAGGATATAAGGCTCTGTCCAGTGCACCGCTTCATCACTGACCAGAGCCATGGCGCCGGTATGCCAGGACTGGTTGCGCGGATCATAATCGCTCTCGATCCACGCTTCCGACTGAACCCCTCCGGTACCATGCCACATCAAAACCTTTTGCCGCTTGCCCCAAGCCTGCTTGTCGGTGATGCGAATCCGCCACAGCCCCTTCTGTTGACGCGACAGCATCATTTCCCGGCCACGGTCATCGGCAAAAAATACCGAATCGATAGTTGCACTTTTATGAAGGATCGGCATCAACAGCTGCGCGAAAACCTGATAGTCACCGAATCTGATCTGGCCAGTACGAGCCCATTCCCTTTCAATCCAAGCAATTTCTTCCGTATCGCTGACGACCGATTCAACGCGACTTTCAACTTTATCTACTGTATGGGCCAACTGGTCGGAGGCGGCCTCGCGCGCCACCGGCACGACAACCAGGAAATACAGCGCCACCGCGAGTAGCAGAAACGCGAATGCAATGAGCCCGACAAAACGCATTACCATCGCCATGCGGATGGTGGTGGCGTTCAAAGACCAGTGAATATGCTGGCCGATCCTGTTTTTATCGAGTAGGGACAAAGCGGCTTTTTTTGTGACCGGGAATGGACTGAATGTATCCGCAAAAGACGCCGTTGCAAAGCCGCGCAATCGCAGCACTGCCTTACAATCCGCCATCAGGGAGAGCTTCTATGAACAAAGGCATCTGGGCCATCTGGTACGGCATCGCGGACAACGACAAAACGGCTTATCTGGACTGGTTCCATAACATCCATATCCCGGAGAAACTCTCGCGCTCCGGCTATCGCTGGGCCGCGCATTACGAACTCGGTCACGGCGGACGCGGTGCCGGATATGTCGCGCTGTTCGGCGGCGACAGCAGCCACACCTTCCTCAACCCCAGCCCCGTCCAACTCGCCACGCGGCAAAGTGCCGAAACCAAGCAATTCATTGGCATGCGGCGCAATACAGCAGCCGCCATTCTCGCTGAAGAAATCCGCATTGACGGCCCCGATGCCGCAAAACGCGGGCCCGGGCTGACCGCCGCACCGGTAATTCAGATCGGCCATTTCAATGCGCCGTCACCGCAGGTCGAGGACGACCTCGGCGGCTGGTATGCGCAGGAACGGTTCCCGCTGCTGCAAAAACTGCCCGGCATGATCGGCGCGCGCAAGCTGCTGGCCAGCGTCGGCGCGCACAAACACGCGATTCTTTATGAGTTCACTTCACTGGAAGCGCGCGAAAAGCACTACGCACCGCTCGAGGCCGAGTCTCGTGACCCGAGCACCTGGATGGGACGCGTGGTGCCGCAGTTGCTGCACGCCACTTATTCGCCGGCGGTCGGACAGCGGCTCTGGCCTGCAATCTGAAATGCGCTGATCGCACACCCCCGCAGCGCGCAAGCGCAGAGCGCCAATGCGCCATAAGCATATGTTTATATTAATAATTTCTTAAGTGTTTTGTAATACAATGATCGTGCAATGGAATACACCACGCTAGGCCGCACAGGCCTCAAGGTCAGTGTTGCCGGCCTCGGCTGCGGCGGCAGCAGCAAGCTCGGACTCGGCAAAGGCCACAGCGAACAACACGCCGTCGGCATCGTGCAGCGTGCGCTCGACCTTGGCGTCAACTTCATCGACACCGCGCAGTACTACGGCACCGAAACCGTCGTCGGCACTGCAATCAAAGACCGTGCGCGCGACACCCTGGTCATTTCCACCAAACACAAGATCACGCGTCCCAACGGCACAGCGTTCAGTGTTCCGGAAATCCTCGCCGGCCTCGACCACTCGCTGCGCGTTCTCGGCACCGACCATGTCGACGTGTTCTGCCTGCACACCGTCCTGCCGCGCGAATACGACCGCGTGATCCGCGAAATCGTGCCGGTGCTGCTGCGCGAAAAGGAAAAAGGCAAATTCCGTTTTCTCGGCGTCACCGAATTCGCCGGCCGCGACCCGCTCCATGAAATGCTTGCGCGGGCCTTGCAGGATGATTGCTGGGATGCCGTGATGGTGGCCTTCCACATGCTCAACCAGAATGCACGCCAGCATGTGTTCCCGGCGACGCGGGCAAAGAACGTCGGCACCATGGTCATGTTCGCGGTGCGCGCCATCTTCAGCACGCCGGGACGGCTGCACGACGACATCAAGGATCTGGTGCGCGAAGACCGCCTGCCGAAATGGCTCGGCGACAAAAAACAGCCGCTGGATTTCCTGCTCGAAAACGAAGGCGCGGCAAAAGACATCATCGAAGCCGCCTATCGTTATGCCCGCCACGAACCCGGTGCGCATGTCACCCTGTTCGGCACCGGTAATCCGGATCACATCGAACCCAATATCCGCGCCATCCTGCAGCCGCCGCTGCGCGAACCCGACCGCAAAAAAATCGCCGACCTGTTCGGCAACCTGGTCGGCGTGGGTCTGGACGAAGTCAGTCCGCTGCGCTAAGCGCGCAGCCATCCTGCAGAATCAGTGGGCCTTGCCGGTCTCCGTACGAACCGGATCTTCCAGCTGCAGGCTGAACTTCACTGCGCCCGGCCAGTCGACCCGCTCGATCAGCAGATTGTTGTTACGAGCCCAGAAACGCGCGGTTTCCTCGGTCATCAGCATGCGCACCAAACGCCAGCGCGCCTTGCCGAATTTGTCCTTCTCCTGCATGCGCCACTTGTAGAGGGTTTCCATGAAGCCTCCCGGTTGGAGCCGGATGTTTTGCATCCGGGGCTTGCCATATTAGCGCTGTACACGATGTACAGCCAGTTACCGAAAATACGGGGGAATTGCACCCCGCTCAGCCCTTGCGCGGCGCATTGCGCGGCAACACATGGACCGGCACCGGGATGCCGATGCGGTGCACGCCCTCGCCGACCACATCGGCAAGCGTCACACCATCGAGCTCCGCCATGAATTTCTTCAGCGCACGGCTGAGCACGCCCTTCGGCCGGCAGCCCTGGTCGAGACGGCAGTTATTGTTGTCACCGTAACACTCCACCAGCGGGAGGTCGTTCTCGGTCTTGCACGCCACCTCGCCGATGACGACCTCGCGGGCGGGTTTGAGCAGTCGCAGACCGCCGCCGCGCCCGCGCGTGGTTTTGAGCAGGCTGAGCGCGACCAGTGTCATCACCACCTTGGTCAGGTGATTACGCGAAATGTCATGTGACTTTGCGATCTCGGTGATCGTCACCGGCGCATCACTGCCTTCGGCGTGGGCGCAGTACATCAGCACCCGCTGGCTGCAATCCGCCCACTGCGTCAAACGCATGCCTCTACCCTTTACACCAGCACAGTGCTCCGGATGAATTCCGAAACCCCCATCAACAAGGCGCAAACAGCCCCGACCCCTGATAGATTGCGCAAAGACTTCAGTTCAGAAAAGTTTTGAATACTCCGCAGTGCATCGCATCAAGAAATGACGTTTAGCTGGACTGAATTCTGACCGAATCTTCGCAACTGTTCATTGATGTCTCTCAATAAATCCCACGCAACGGGACCGCGGTATTTGCAATAAAAGCACAGGCCGCCAGGCAAATCCTTCGGCCGGAGGGCGAACAAAGCTTTCACGGAAAATCATCCCCTTGTTAAATACCTGTCTAAACCGGGACTTCCCCCTCGATTCGCCGTTGCTGGCGAACCATCCTTTGCATGCGATACCGCCGTTGCAACTGTCCAGCCCTGGCAACAGTGGGTAAGATGCAGGCATAGAAAAAAAGTAACAACCGTCCGCAATGTGACGCCGCAGGGGGATTTCATGTCGTTTTCACTCTCATTCAGCCACGTCGGCATTTTTGTCACCGACCTGGAACGGATGATCCGGTTCTATACAAAATTCCTGGGTTTTGCGATCAGCGACCGCGAGCCGGGCCTGCGCGGCGGCGAGATCTGCTTCCTGACCCGCGACTCACGCGAACACCACCAGTTTGTGCTGGCTTCGGGGCGTCCTGCGGATAGCGGATTCAACCTGATCAACCAGCTGTCCTTCCGCGTCGACAGTCTGGCCACTCTGCGCCAGATCCACCGCGACGCTGTTGCGATGAAGCTGAATGATCTGCACACCGTGACCCACGGCAACGCGCTGTCGGTTTACTTCCGCGACCCCGAAGGCAACCGCATCGAAGTGCTGATCGATACCCCGTGGTATTGCCTGCAGCCGCAACGCATGCCGGTCGACTTCTCGCTGCCGGACGACGCGTTATGGGCGAGCATTGAAAACATCGTCAAGGACAAACCCCGTTTCATGAAACGCGAAATCTGGGTTGAGGAAATCGAGCAGAAGATCGCGCAAGCCACCGCCCAGCGCGGCATCATCGAACCCTGAACCACCGGCGCGACGCACGCGCCCCAACGGAGGAGTAACAACGCATGCGCATTGCCTTCCGGACGCTGTCCGGCCTGACTCTGCTGCTCGCCGCCTTTGCCGCACAAGGCGCTGGCAAAGACCCCGGATTTCCCATGCGCCCGGTGCGGTTCGTGTCACCGTTCGCCGCCGGCGGAAACACCGACATGGTCGGTCGCGCGATTGCGCCGCGACTGGCAGAGCGCATCGGCCAGAATGTCATCGTCGAAAACCGGCCCGGCGCGGGCGGCATCATCGGCACCGCATCGGTCGCCAAAGGCACACCGGACGGCCACAGCCTGCTGTTCGCCAGCGGCGCCTTCACGTCGGTTGCAGCCACCGCAAAAAACCTGCCCTACGACCCGTTGCAGGATTTTTCCTGGATCAACATCGTCATCACCTATCCGTTTGCGGTCATCGTGAAAAATGATTCCCCGGTGCGTTCCACCCGCGACCTGATCGAACTCGCAAAACGCAATCCGGGCAAGCTGAATTACGCTTCTGTCGGCGTAGGATCGGTTTTCCATCTTGCGACGGAACTCTTCGGCGCAATGAGCGCCACCGAAATGAACCACGTGCCGTACAAAGGCAGCGCCGAACCGCTCAATGAGCTGATCGGCGGCCGCATCGACGTCATCTTCACCACGCTCACCGGCGCCTACGGCCAGATCAAATCAGGCCGCGTGCGCGCCATTGCCGTTGCATCCAAAGAACGCTCGCCGCAACTGCCTGACGTGCCTGCGGTTGCTGAAACACTGCCGGGTTATGAAGTCACTTCCTTCGCCGGCATCGCCGCACCGCGGGCGACACCCGCATCGGTCGTTGCCCTGCTCAACCGCGAAGTTCAGGAAGTCCTGAAGCAGCCCGACATCAACCGCCGCTTCGGCGAACTTGGCGGCACCGTACAATTCACCACCCCGGAACAGGCGAATCGCCATGTTGCCGGCGAGGTTGGCAAATGGAAACAGATCGTTACCCAACGCAAAATCGACGTGCATTAAGGAGCTCCTGATCATGAAACTCTACGGCACCCCGCGAAGCCCCTTCGCCCGCAAGATCCGCATCGTGCTCGCGGAAAAGAACCTCCCTTATGAAATGGTTGTCACCCGCGGCTCGACCCCCGACTCGCCGGTGCCGGCACTCAATCCGCTGGGCAAGGTGCCGACGCTGCAGCGTGACGACGGCCGCGCGCTGTATGACTCACCGGTGATCGCCGAATACCTCGACGGCATCGGCAGCACCCCGAAGCTGATCCCCGAGGATTTTGAATCGCGCATCGAAGTACGGCGCTGGGAAGCGCTCGGCGACGGCGTCACCGAGGCCATCGTTGCCGTCAATCACGAACGCCTGGAGCCGATTGAAAAGCAACACAACGCGGAATGGTTCGCCAAGCGCCAGGCCAAGATCACCCTCGGCCTTGCCTTGATGGAACGCGACCTCGGCAAGAAGGACTGGTGTTTCGGCGACCGCTTCACGCTGGCCGACATCGCCGTGGGTTATGCACTGGGCTATCTCGATTTTGCGCTGCCGGAGGTAGAGTGGCGCAGCAAACACCCGGCGCTGGCGAAACTTGCCGCGCGCCTCAATGCGCGACCGTCCTTCAGCAGCACGCCGCATCCCGAACAACACTGATTACCTGAATACCGAAAATCCCCGGAGAATATTGATGCACAAGTCCGTCGCTGCCCTGATTACCGCCGCCCTGCTCAGCAGCGCCGCCCATGCCGCCTACCCCGAGCGCCCGATCCGCCTGATGCTGCCCTTCCCGCCCGGCGGCCCCAGCGACATCGTCGGCCGCCTGTTCGCGCAGAAACTCGGCGAATCCCTCGGACAGCAGGTGGTCATCGACAACCGCGGCGGCGCCGCCGGCAACATCGCCTGTGAAATCACCAAAGGCGCGGTGCCCGACGGCTACACGCTGATGCAGGCCACCGTCGGCACGATGTCGATCAACCCCAGCCTCTATCTGAAGCTGCCTTATGAACCGCTGCGCGACTTCGCACCGATCTCGCTGCTCACCGAAACGCCTTATCTGCTGGTGGTGAATCCCAACTTACCGGCAAAAACCGTGAAGGAACTCGTCGCGCTCGCCAAATCGCAGCCCGGCAAAATGAACTTCGCTTCCGGCGGCGTCGGCACCGGCAACCATTTCTCCGGCGAACTGTTTCGCATGATGGCCGGCATCAACGTCGTGCACATCCCTTACAAAGGCAGCGGCGTCGGCATGAACGATGTGCTCGCCGGCCAGGTGCAGATGATGTTTATCAATCTGCTGCCCGCAACGCCCTTTGTCGCCAACGGCCGCCTGCGCGGCCTCGGCGTCACCAGCGCCAAACGCTCCGCCGCCGCACCCGACATCCCGACCATCGCTGAATCCGGATTCCCCGGCTACCAGTCGACGTCGTGGCACGGCTTTGTCGCACCGATCAAAGTGCCGGCGCCGATCATCAAGCAGCTGCACGGCGAGCTGGTGAAAATCGTGAATAACCCCGAAACCAAAAAACGCATGGCCGGCCAGGGCACTGACGTCATCGGCAGCACGCCGGAAGAATTCCGCAAGGTCATTCAGACGGAATCGGCGAAATGGGCCAATGTGATCAAGACGACCGGCATCAAGCCTGAATAAAAAAGCGTTGTCGAAGGGTACATCACCAAAAACAGAACAATAAAAAAAACAGGTCGCGGTCATCACATCAACCAGGCCGTGATCAAAAGGCCATCCGGTTTCCAGCGGCGCAGGCTTACTTTCCGCCTAGCCCCGCGTCCCTCGCCGCCTTCGACCACAGCACCGTTTCCGCAGCCATGCGCTTGGTCATCTCTTCCGGTGTGCCGCCCACCGTCTCCAGCGCAGCATCAAACAGGCGCTGCACAGTCTTCGGATCGGCAAGCGCCTTGTTGTAGGCGCTGGACAGCCGCGTCACCACATCAGCCGGAATGCCCGCAGGCCCCATCGCGCCGAACCACTGCGAAATATCCATGAACTTGAAGCCGAGTTCGGCGAGTGTCGGCACTTCCGGGAAGGCCTTGGAGCGTGTCCCCGACGTGACCGCGAGCAGCTTTACGCGCCCCGACTTCACCTGCGGCACCAGCGGTGCCGTGCCCAGCACCGCCACCGGCACATGGCCGCTGACCAGATCGACCACCGCCTGACCGCCACCTTTGTACGGGATACCAATCATCTTCACGCCGGCACCCTTAAAGAAAATACCTGCGGCAACGGCCTGCGTGCCGGTCGCCGATGACAGCGCATAGGCGATCTGCCCCGGCTGCGCCTTCGCCGCCTTCAGCAGATCAGCCACCGATTTCCAGCCCGGGGCCGGATGCACGGCGATCACGATCGGCTGATTGGTGAGAATGGTGATCGCCTGAAGATCCTTTTCCGCGCGATAGGCCAGCGAGGGTGTCAGCAGCGGCTGGTAAAACGACGAATCAGAGTTGACGACGATGGTATAGCCGTCCTTCGGACCGCGAATCATCGCCTCGATCGCGACACTGCCCGATCCGCCGGGCCGGTTCTCGACGATCACCTGCTGGCCGAGTTCCTTGCCGACAAGGTCCGCAGTCATTCGCGCCGACACATCCGCCGTGCCGCCGGGCGCGAATCCCACCAGCACACGCACCGGCCGCTGCGGCCACTGCTGCCCCCAGGCTGCCGAACACGCCACCAGCACCAGAATCCCGCCAATGATTCTTCGCATCGCATGCCTCCCCGGATAAACCCTGCGTTGAAGTGTTGCTGCAAGCCTGACTGAAAACTACGCCATGCCGATCGGCTCCGCCAGTTTCTCCTGCACCTTGCCCGGCCGTGCGCGCATCAGGTCTTCCATATCCTTGCGCACTTTTGCGTAACCAGGATCATCAAACAGATTGTTCATTTCCGTCGGATCATTTTCGAGGTCGTACATTTCCCCGGCACCCGACGCCAGCTCGAAGGTGCACTTCCAGCGTTTGGTGCGCACCGTACGCAACTGCAAGCCAACACCGCAGCGCGAGGGATGCACATGCCATTCCATCCACGCCGCATCGCGCGGCGCATCCTTGCCTTCGAGTAGCGGCTTCAGACTGCGGCCCTGCAATTCATGCGGAGCGGAAACACCGGCTGCATCGTAAAACGTCGCTGCCAGATCCAGAGTGGACACCGGCTCCTTCACCACGCGGTTCGCAGCCACACCGGGGCCGCGCGCGACCATCGTCACCCGCATCAGGTCTTCGTAAGGCGTCGGGCCTTTCAGATACAGACCGTGGTTGCCGAGCATGTCGCCATGGTCGGTGGTGTAGACGATCAGCGTGTTGTCATCCATGCCGAGGTCATGAATCCTGTCGAGGATGCGGCCGACGTTGTGGTCGATCAGTGAAATCATGCCGTAGTAGTTGGCCGTCATCTCGGCGAGCTGGGCATCGGTCTGCACCGGCGTGCGCGAACCCTCGGCGCGGAACTTGCGCATCTCCGGATCAGCCAGCTGCGGCGTGCCTTCGAGCTGCGCCTTGTGCCACCACGGCCGGCGCTCGAAATCCATCGAGCGGTGCGCCGGCAGCCTGACGCTTTTCGGATCGTAAAGGCGGCTCCACGGCTCCGGGCAATCAAAGGGGTGATGCGGATCGGGGAAAGACACCCACATCGCCAGCGGCTTGTCCTGATCATGATGTGACAACAAATCCATCGCACGATCCGCCGTCCATGTGCTGCTATGCCAGGCCACCGGCAGCGCCGAACTCCAGGTCTGCGCCGCACCGGTTTCCGGGCGCGTCGATTTCGCCCACAGCTTGTAACCCTCTTCATCCTTGCCGCGACCGATAAACCAGCGCTCGTAATGGCCCATCGGCGGCCGGTCCATCGGCCGCGTACGATGGGTATGACCCAGCACTGTCAGTTCAACATACTGGAAGCCCATATATGGACCGTACCAGTCCGGTCCGAACTTGGCCTGGCTCTTGTTGCACTCCGGCGTACCGGTCGGCGCAAACGTGGCCTTGGTCGCGAAATGCGCCTTGCCGATAAAAGCCGTCTTGTAACCGTTGCGCGCCAGCGTGCCGGCGAAACCATCGCCGCCGACTTTCGGATCGAGATCAACACCGTTATCCCACACGCCATGCGTCAGTGGCAGCAGGCCGGTCAATATGGAAGCGCGTGACGGCTGGCACACCAGATTCGGCGTCATGCAGGCGTTGAAGCGCGTGCCGTCACGCGCCAGCCGGTCGAGATGCGGCGTCTGCAGATCGGGATTCTCGAAGCCGTTGCAATCGGCGCGCTGCTGATCCGACGTGATCAGGATGATGTTCGGTTTGCGGGTGCTCATGAAACTCCTTGATAAAAAAGGAAACCGGCGGTGCGGGAGAGAATGCCAGTGCTGTCGCCGGACAAAAAACCGGCAATCATGCGCACCTGCCCTCTGAGGCAGGCCTCCTCCCGACGCTTATTGTTGTATCTACGCAGTCTAGCGGCCCGCCTGCAGGCCTAGCAAGGCACCGCGTCCACATGCAGTGCGTCCCGGAAATTATTGCTAAGCATATGTTTATGCTGATGTTTAAAGCGCGCATCGGCAACGCGTCCGGGCACCAGCCGCGCCGGGGAAACAGTTCGGACATAGTCCCAGCCAAGCCCCATACTGGACTGCTCTGCCCTCCACCGCCGGCGTGCACCTGCACGGGCAAGCTTCTACTACCCCGGCGTGCGTTTCCTTACTGGAGCACACCTTGAACATCATGATCTGGTTGATCGCCGGCGGCCTTGTGGGCTGGGCGGGCCTGCACTTCTTTGCCATGAACCGTGATCGCGGCATCATTCCTGCCGTGTTGATCTGCGCAGCCGCGGGATTCATGGGCGGCAATTCCGTTGCACCGATGCTCACCGCCAGCTCGACCGAACCCGTGATCGGGTTCAGTCCGTTTGCGTTGGTTGTCGCTATCGCCGTGGCAATCGCCGCGATGTACGTCAGCAGCGAACTGTCGCGCCGTTTCGATATCTGAGCCGTCATGACCAACACCATGACCTTTGATGAACACGGCAGCTCCGTCGAACGGCTCTCCTTCGCCATGTTTCAGGAACAGCTGCGCCACGTCGCGCGTTTTGTGACAGCTGCCGCACCCGCCAATCCGCTGGATGCCGTACTCAAAGCCATCCACAACAACCCGGCGATGTCGCAGGCGCGTCTGCTCACGCGAATCCTAGCCGCCTATATCGGCCGACAGGTGTCCTTCCGCAGTGCTGAAGTATCGGCCTTTGACAAGGAACACCTCGCGCTGGTGGTGGCGCTGATGGACAGCCACGACGCCGGCACCCTGCCCGCCACTGAATGGCAACGCGCTGCCGACGAAGCCGAGGCCGCACAGCACGACATAGGGGGTTAAGGTTTTTACTGCACGCCTTGTTTCGATAACGCTGACTCCAACACCTTAAGGAATCCCATGAGAAAAGGCGCCATCACCTTCACCGGCAAATCCGGCTCGCAATATCCCTTCCACATCTGGTCTCTGGATACGCAGTTCAAACCCATGGGCGGCGTCTATTTCATTACCCAGCGCAAAGCCGACAAGGCCAAGCAACTGCGCGCCAGCCACAACGCTATTTTCATCGGCAAGACTGAAGACCTCGCCCAGGCCTTCAACGCCCAGCCGCTGCCCGAACGCTTCATGAAATTTGGCGCCAACTGCCTGTGCGTGCATCTCAACGATGACCCGGAGCGCCGCGCCGACATCGAAAAAGACCTGCTCAGCGTCTACAGCACCGACTGCAACGACAACCGCGGCTGAACCCGGCGGCACGCTGGTCAACACCTCCAGCGGACAGATCGAAGTCGCTCCGTCGGCACTCGCCGAAATCCTCGGCAGCATGCGCCGCATCCATGAAAAACTGCAGTTCGACGCCGAATGGCTGGTCACCGCCTCCACCGTTGCGATGCTGGTGCTCGCACTGCTCGGCGTCGTGATGGGACTGCCGCGATTCAGCAACACCCTGTCGGGCTGGCACAAGGGCATCGCTTGGGTTGGCATGCCGCTGATCGTGCTCTCGCCGCTAACCGGCCTCTTTCTTGCCACCAGCGTCAGCTTTGCCAAGGCTCCCCCGCAGCCGCCGATGGGGACAAACCCGCCAATCCGATCGAAGCCGTGCACATTGTCGGTGAACGCCACGACCTTTCCTCACTGGTCTGGCTGTGCCCGCGCGGCGAACGGCTGCGTGCGCGCCGCCGCGCCTGACACCCGCCAGAATCAGCCGCCGCTAATATACTAAACACCCCTGTCAAACCCGCAGTCCGCATCACGACGCCACCCCTTTCACTGGCGGCGTCCGCGTTTACAATGCCCCGACACGTGACCCTCAGAGCCACGCCCCGTATCCCTTTATTCCGTCATTCCGGCGCAAACCGGAATCCAGGGGTTCTGCTATGGCAATACCCAGCTTCACGTTCAAGAAACCGTTTCAGAACAAGAATTAACACGACGAGCAAACAAGAATGAGCGACAGCGGACACACCCTCGACATCAACGCCACCTTCCGCGGCGGCGGCCGTTCGATTGAATGGCTGGATGAAATCAACAAGGCCTGCATCGTCATGCTCGCCGAGACCGGCATCGTGCCGAAGGACGTTGCGAAGCGCATCGCCAAGGGCATCGCGCAGGTCATCGAAAATGAACGCACGGGTGAAAAGCGAACCTCTGCGGACTATCTCGACTACGAACCCCGCCTGATCGCCGTCGCCGGACAGGAAGCCTCGCGGCTGCACACCGGCCGCAGCCGGCAGGACCTGGCCTCGACCATTGCGCGAATGAACCTGCGCGACGGCCTGCTGCACACCATCGGCGCGCTGATCGCCGACCGGGAGAAACTGCTCAAGCGCGCGGAAGAACATATCGAAACCATCATCCCCGCCTACACCCACGGCGTGCAGGCGCAGCCGACGACGTTTGCGCATTACCTGCTGGCCTTTGAATCCGCCCTCGCGCGCGCGACCGAGCGGCTGCAACAAGCGTATGCGCGGGTCAACCAATGCCCGCTGGGCACGGCGGCACTGGCCACCTCCAGCTTCCCGCTCGACCGGCACCGCCTGGCGGAACTACTGGGATTTGAAGGGCTTGTCGAAAACGCCTACGACGCCAACCACCTCGCCCCCATCGACAGCGCGCTCGACGTCGCCAATGCCTACGCGATGACGGCGGTGCAAACCGGCATGTTCGCGCAGGACCTGCACACCCAGTACGCCGAACCCACGCCGTGGTTCATGCTCGGCAGCGGCGAACTCACCGGCACCAGCAGCATCATGCCGCAGAAGCGCAACCCCGCCGCCCTCGAACAGCTGCGCGCGCAGTCCAGCATCCTGCTCAGTGAAATGCAGACCATGACCTTTGTCGCGCACAACAACCGCACAGGCATGTTCGATTACCGCATGTATGACCCGGTGCCCTATGCCCGCGCGCTGACGGTGTTCAAACTCTTCGGCAGCGTGGTCGATGCGGTGGTGGTCAACAAGGCGCGCGCGCTGGAAGAAGTGCACGCCGATTACTCCACCACCACCGAAATCGCCGATGCCCTGCTACAAAAAGCCGAAGTGCCCTTCCGCACTGGCCACCATTTCGCGAGCAAGCTAACAGACTACGGCCGCGGCAAAGGCCTGAAAATTCACGAAATCCCCTACAGCGAAGCACAGCGGATTTACGAGGAACAGGCGAATGACAAGCTGCCGCTGACAGAGAAGGAATTCAGCGAGGTGATCAGCGCGGAATATATGGTGTTCGGGCGGAAGGGGTTGGGGGGGCCGCAGGTGCTGGAGGTTAAGCGCATGCTGGGGGATGGGCACTTAGCTTTAGGCAACGATGCAGCTCGGAGGCAGAATCAAATCAGTAGCCTCGCGCAATTTTCGAGATCTAGTGAAAAGATATTTGCAGCACTTGCGGCATAGCAATTCGGCAACAGACCATACTTAAAAATGAAATCCGCTCTTCGTGCGCATGCAGCAGGCGGACTGGGATCATCCGGTCTATGGTGCGTGTGCTGCAACGCTGACGGATTACGTACTGCGGGCGCCGAAACCGGTGGTGCTGGTACCGCACAGCGCGGGCACCACGCTGGTAATGAAGTGGTCCTTCGAACAACCCGAGGCGGCGAAGAAGGTGGCGGGCGTTTTTTGTGGCGCCCAGCGACAGCGACCGGCCGATGCCGCCAGGCACCGTCAGCCCGCTGCAGGGTTTCGGCGGCATGATCCTGAAACGCCTGCCCTACCCCAGCGAGGTGGTCGCGGGGCGCAACGATGACCGCTTCAGCTTTGAGCGTGCGCAGGCCTTCGCGCAGGCCTGGGGCTCAATGTTTTTCGACGGCGGCATAAACGGACACTTGGGTTCTGCGTCGCTTCTCGGCGTGTGGCCGGCGGGGCTTGTTTACTTCGGGCAGTTTCTGCCGACGCTGCACATCCGCGATTAACAGCGCCCGGTAGCCTCTCCGGTCTGCGTTTCTGCATAACGCCCCAAGCCGTTACACTACCCCGACCACTTTTGGCCGCCTCTTTACCTGCAGGACATGCCCTTGAGCCCTTCTTCCCTTGATACCGTCGCACCCGTCCTTATCCGTGAGATCAGCACCTTTGTTCTTGAAGCACCCATTGCCAAACCCGTCCGCAATTCCTGGCGGACGCTGACTTCACGCAGCGCCCTGCTGATCCGCATCACCGATGACAGCGGCGCACAGGGCTGGGGCGAGGTCTGGTGCAATTACCCGCCGCGCGGCGCGCATCACCGCGCCGATCTGATCAATCATGTGGCGGCGCCGATCGTCAGCGGTCGCGACTTCGACAGCCCGCAACAGGTGTTCAGCGCGCTGGAAAAAGCGCTGCGCATCCCGTCGGTCACCGCCGGTGAACCCGGCCCCTTCGCGCAGATCACCGCCGGCATCGACAACGCGCTGTGGGACCTGGTCGCCAAACGCGCGGGCAAACCGCTCTGGCAGTATTTCGGCGGCGAGTCCCGTGTCGAGGTCTATGCCAGCGGCCTGAGCCCCGACGAACCGGCCCCGCTGGCCGAGCAGGCCATGAAGAACGGCTTTCGCGCAGTCAAACTCAAGGTCGGCGTGGACACCGCAACCGATCTGAAAAACTCCGCAGACCTCCGCGCCATCCTCGGCCCTTCAGGCAAGCTGATGTACGACGCCAATCAGCGCTGGACCGTCGCACAGGCGGAAAAAGAGATGCGCCGCTTCGCCGAATTCAAACCCGAGTGGATGGAAGAACCGATCGCCGGGGATGAACCGCTGAGTGCCTGGAAAACACTGGCCGCCACCAGCGTGTTGCCGCTGGCCGCCGGCGAAAATGCCCGGGGTCGCACCGAATTCGACGGCTTTGTCGAGAGCGGCGTCCTGCAGTATCTGCAGCCCGATATGGGCAAATGGGGCGGATTCACCGAATGCCTGCCTCTGGGCCGCCGCACCATTGCCGCAGGCATTAAGTTCTGTCCGCACTGGCTGGGCAGCTCTGTCGGACTGATTGCATCGCTCAATCTGCTGGGCGCCGCCGGCGGCAAGGGTTGGGGAGAGTTCGACGCGAATCCGAATCCACTGCGCGAACGCCTGATGCCTGAAGACATCCGCGTCTCCGATGGCTTCATCACCCTGAGCAATGCACCGGGCATCGGCTTTGCGCCGGATGCAGCGGTACTGAAGGAACTTGCGGCAAAATAATCTTTCGTCGCCAATCGGCGGTACCGGGGAGTGCACCATGAAACAGCGTTTAAGAATTCTAGCGGGGCTGCCGGCGCTTTGCCTGCTGGGCGCGGCGCACGATGCCGCAGCCCAGTCCTATCCGAACAAAACCATCACCATCTCCATCGCGACCGCTGCCGGTTCTGCGCCCGATGCGATCATCCGTGCGATGGCGCAGAAGATGAATGAGGCCTGGAAGCAGCAGGTGATCGTCGAGAATCGCGCCACGGCAGGCGGCATCACCGCCGTAACCACCGTGACCAAGAGCCCGCCCGACGGCCACACGCTGCTCGTGCACACGGCCGCGTTCACGATTGCGCCCGCCATGTACAAACTGCCCTATGACACCTTCCGCGATCTGCTGCCGGTGAGCATCATCGCCTATGTGCCGAACATGCTGGTCGCACATCCGACGCTGCCCGTCAAAAACGTGAAGGAACTGATCGCGCTGGCGAAAGCACGAGCGGGGGATCTCAACTACGCCTCCAGCGGCAGCGGCACGCCGGCGCATCTGGCAGGGGAACTCTTCAAGTCAATGGCCGGCATCAACATCCTGCATGTCCCCTACAAAGGCAGTCCGCCGGCACTGACGTCGGTGCTGTCCGGCGAGACGTCGATGCTGTTCAGCCCGCTCACCATCGCAGTTCCGCACACCAAGTCGGGCAAACTGCGTGCGCTCGGCGTCACCACCGCCAAACGTTCCAAGCTGGTGCCGGAGCTGCCGACCATCGGCGAATCGGGCCTGCCGGGCTATGAAGTCACACAGTGGTACGGCATGCAGGCGCCGGCAGGCACGCCGAAAGACGTGATCACCAGAATCAACGGCGAAGTCGGCAAAATCCTCGCGATGCCCGACATCGTCGAAAAACTCGTGCTCTTCGGCGCCGAAGCCGCACCCAGCACGCCGGAGTTCATGACGGCCTACGTCAAATCCGAAGTCGAGAAGTGGGCGAAGGTTGTAAAGGCTTCGGGCGCAAAGGCGGATTGAGCTCAGGGCAAACCGATTCAGGAAGTGATCGACTGCAACAACAGGGGCCAGCCCTTTGCTTGCCGGATCCCCGCACCTGAAGCGCCAACTTTCCAGCCGGCAGACCCCGAGGCCGAATCAAGTCATTGATTTAAATGATTTTTATGTCCTTGGTGCTGCGGTGCTGATTGCTGCGCTCGCCGGGGCGCTCCGACTGTCGCGGCACCTGCGTGCGGTGAAGTTCCTGCCGCACTTCACCGCGGGTGGCTTTGCTGTCTTTAACGGCTTTGTCCTTGGTGGTATCCGTGGGCTTTTGCATGGCGATCTCCATTAGTGGATGACTACCGTTTCATCCTAGGCTTTGCACTGCGGGGAATACTGATCTGCCTCAAACAAAGCGCGGCGGTTTCTGGCGTTGTAGGCTGCCGTCCTTAAAGGGGCCAGACCCGATTTTCTGAAATCCATCGAGCCTGACGCTTTTTATGGCGAAATGTTGTGTTATTACTGCGCCAGTCACGTCGTGACCGCAGAGCAGGCACCCGGAAGCGTTCTGTCACAGGGTGCATTCCAGTGTTTCGTTTTTTAAACCGGATCTGGAGGTGGTTTCCATGAACAACATCATCAAGTCTGTCGCTTTTCTGGTTTTTGGATTGGCCTGCTGCCTGCCAGCCTACGCGCAACAGCTGGAAAAAAAGCATTTCCATCACAATGAATGGACCAAGGGACGCTTCTCCGAGGCAGTTACGGTTTCGGGGCCCGGCAAATGGGTATTTCTGGCCGGTGTCGGCGCTGAAGCCGAGAAAGACGGCTCCATTCTCCATGTCGGCGATTTTGCGGCTCAGTGCAAATACGCTTACGAAAAAATCGGCAAAGTGCTGGCCGCCCATAACGGCAAAATGTCTGATGTCGTCAAACTCGTGACTTATGTCGTCGACATCAAGGATCGTGATGCCATGAACAAATGCCGGGCCGAGGCTTTCAAAGGCGTGGAGCTGCCAGTGCATACCTTCCTGGTGATCAGTCAGCTGGCGCGGCCCGGCATGCTGGTGGAGATGGATGTCATTGCCGTGGTTCCTGCTGCCAAATAGATTTGGCGACAGTCCATGGTCAGCGCATGTTTCCAATGATTGAATCGTGCAAGTCGGCAAACTTCTTCTAAAATTGGTCATAAGGTCAATCGCTTCGTTGCGTTTGTTCGATAGGCTTTGCAGGGGCAATATATCCGCTTACCAAGCATTGCTTGCGCTGTCGATTTGCGCCGTGATGTCCTTATCTGCGCATCAAGCTTCAGTCAAAGATACCGGGGTTGATTTATCTTTCCAAAAATTCGACTCCGGTGCCTTTAACCCTGATCCATTTCACCGAATAATTTTGATGGCATTCAAGAGATGGAAAATGCCTGACCATATCGTTGACAAGCTATTGTTGTCAGACTACATTCGATTGGAAAATCAGAAGCTTTCGACACAAGGGCCTGAGAAAGCCGTTTGAAGTGAGTGATGCCCATGATGTAAGCGCGGATCAGACCGGGCTGTATAGAAGAGATACTGCTCATCATGTCGGTGGCCGAAACGATGCGGGCACTCAGCCTGCCATTATTGCGTTTGCATCGGCTGAATGGCGAGCTCAAAGGTTTGCGGTCTGTTACCGTGCGCGCGAACTGGCGCATCATTTGCGGATTCGATGATGGCGTCTGTTGCGACGTCGACCCGATGGATTACCAATAGTGGGGAGTATCCGTAAGGAGGGCGAAGCATGTTGATGAAGGATCCGTCGCATCCGGGACCGCTCGTGAAGCGCGAAATAGAAGAGCTCGGTTTGACGATTACTGAGGCCGCTCCGGCCCTCTGTATGTCACGTCAGAAGCCGAATAATCCTATAAATGAAAAAAGCGGCATTTCGGCCAAGAACCGGTGACTTGATGTCAGCCGAGATTGATAAATGTCTGACCCTCATGCAAATACTGAATGTTCGCAAAGTCTGCCGTAGTGGCGTGGCAGTAAAGATGTCGCAGCCCATATCGACATTCCGACTCGCGCTGTTGGTTCTGACGGCATGCGGGATCACCGCTTCCGGCATTGCGCACGCGCAGACCTATCCTTCACGGCCCGTGCGCCTGGTCGTGCCGACCTCCCCGGGCGGCGGCACCGACTTCTCCGCGCGAGCCATTGCGCCGAAGCTTGGCGAGCTTCTCAGGCAGTCGGTCGTGGTTGAGAATCGTGCGGGCGGCGGCACGATCATCGGCAACGAGCTCGTCGCGCGCGCGCCGCCCAATGGCTATACACTGCTGATGGGGATCAGCTCGATCACGAGCATTCCGTATCTCTATTCGAAACTGCCGTATGACTTGGAGACAGACCTCGCGCCGATTTCGCAGGTGGTCACGGTGCCGCATCTTCTCATCGCGCACCCGTCGGTGCCTGCACGCAACGTGAAAGAGCTGATCGCTTTTGCCCGCACGCGCCCCGGCCAGATCAATGTTGCTGCCGGCAGCGCGGGCAGCAATCCACATCTCGCGATGGAGCTTTTCAATCACACTGCGCGGCTGAAGATGGTGCACGTGCCGTTCAAAGGGCAAGGGCCCGCGTTGACGAGCCTCTTGGGCGGCCACACATCGCTCATGATGGCGAATCTCCTGAGCGCATTGCCGCATGCGAAAAACGGCAGGGTGCGCGTTTATGGCGTGACCAGCGCCGTACGCGCAACGGTAGCTCCCGATATTCCGACAATTGCCGAGGCGGGAGTACCCGGCTTCGATGTGGTGCAGTGGTTTGGCGTGCTCGCGCCCGCAGCGACGCCGCGCGACGTCAGCGCGAAGCTTCATGCGGCGATAGTGCGCACACTACAGGACACGGCCGTCAGAAATCAGTTTGTGAATGACGGCGCCGAGCCGGTCGGCAGCACCCCCGAACAGTTTGCGTCGGTGATTAGCGCCGATTTAAAAAAATGGCAAAAGGTGATCAGGGATGCCGGGATCAAGCTGGACGGCTGACGCGGGCGCATGAAATTGCGATATCAATCTGAAGTGTTACAGGAGGAATGATGGAGCTGCGAAAACATAAAAAGATCGTCTCGTCCTTCGCCTGGACGGGTGCGGATCTTCAGGATTCCACCGAATGGATACGCCCTTTCCGGCCGGGGGAGCTGAAGGAGATCGACACTGCACTGCAAAGCGTCAAACAGCGCGGGCTCGAATGGTCGGATGTCACGCGCGAGGATTTTCCGCTTCCGCAGTTCTCAAGCGAGCTGGCGGACATTGCGCAGGAGCTCGAGACCGGTCGCGGCATGGTCCTTTTACGCGGTTTGCCGGTCGAGTATTCGCCTGCAGACCTGCGCTCCGTTTACTGGGGCATCGGCACCCATCTCGGGACGGCGGTGTCGCAAGGCGGGCGCGGCGAGCTGCTCGGCATCGTCGAGGACGAAGGCAAAGAAGTCGAAGCGACGAAGCGACGCGGCTCCAAGACTTCAGGGGCGCTGCCTTTTCATAGCGACCGCTGCGATGTGGTCGGCCTGCTCTGCGTGCGCAAATCCAAGTCGGGTGGCTACAGCCGGATCGTGAGCGCGGCGCAGATACACAACGAGATCCTGCTGCGGCGACCCGACCTCATCGACGTCTTCTATGCGGACTGGTTCAACAGCCGTCAGGGTGACGAAGCACCGGGTGAATCACGCGCGTATCCGAAACCAGTGTTCAGCTTTCACGAAGGGCATTTCACCGGGCTGTTTTCACCTGCGTATATCCGCACCGCACAGGAATTTCCGGAAGTGCCGCGCCTTACGCCCGCGCAGGAAGAGGCGCTCGAGCTTTTCGGCGCACTCGCGGACGAGCTCGTGCTCAATATGACTTTCGAGCCAGGCGATATACAGCTTCTCAATAATCACCTGATCTATCACGCACGAACGGACTATATAGACCATCCTGAAATAGAAAGAAAGCGCCTGCTGCTGCGTCTGTGGCTAGCGGTTCCCGGCAGCCGCCCCTTGCCCAAAGACTATGATCTGCTGTTTGGGAACACCGAGGCCGGCGCACTACGCGGCGGTGTGCCGTGCAGCGAAGGCTGGCGCTTCGTCACCGAGTGGCGCACCCGCAAACGGGCGGCTGCTCAGGCATCTCTTCAGGGAACCTGATCGAGAATAAATAGGGTCAGTGTGACTTTTCCACCGCCGAAACTGCTTCCCAAGCGATTCAGTCCGTTTTGGTTGCCCTCGTTTCGGCGGTCTTACTGAACAAGCCAATGCCCGCTCGACTGGGTCCTTGGGAGTAGATCCGGCAGCCCTTTTTCATGGCGCTGCCCCCAAGGCATTCGAGGTGGAAAAGGTGATCCGCATCCGCAAAGAAGATCGCCTAGCGATTATTGCCTGACTGAATAACGTGCTGCGGCATATCGTCTCGGTCCGCTTGGCATTGGGAGGGGAGTAATGCATAAGCTTTATTGCCACATTCAAAGCTCAGTAGTCTGAAAAGTTACACTGACCCTATTTATTCTGATGCATGCCTTGTCACGAACCGGCGGAGTCGCTTGTGATAATGCTGTTTGTACGCGTAGCGCAAAAACAATAATCCCGAGGAGATTCTGGCCGATGCCACTTATCACGAGTCTGACACTGTGCATTCTGTTCACGTTTTTCAGCGGCATTTCAGCAGCCCTGGCGCAAACCTATCCGACCAAAGCGCTGCGGCTGGTGGTGGCCTCATCGCCGGGAAGCGGTGTGGATATCGTGGCGCGCGTGGTCAGCCCGAAACTTGCCGAGGCGCTGGGGCAGCAGGTGATCGTCGACAACCGTGCCGGTGCCGGCGGCAATCTCGGCGCCGCATTCGCAGCCCGTTCTGCGCCTGACGGTTACACCCTTTTTCTGGCGACGCCGGCGCATGCCATCAGCGGCAGCATTCCTGACAGCAAATCCGGCTATGACATGATCCGCGATTTTGCGCCGATCAGCCTGCTGACCACGGGCCATTACATGCTGGTGGTGCACCCCTCGGTGCCTGCAAAGTCGGTTCGGGAACTGATCGCGCTGGCAAAAGCGCGCCCGGGCAAGCTGAACTACGCCTCAGCCGGAAACGGCAATGCCACGCATCTCGCCGGTGAATTGTTCAACATGATGGCAGGTGTGAACACCGTGCACGTGCCGTACAAGGGCGGTGGCCACGCGCGCACGGAACTGCTGGGCGGACAGGTTGATTTCATGTTCCACAACACTACCGCCGTGCTCGGTGACGTCAGGGACAAGCGCTTGCGTGCGTTGGCGGTGACTGGAATGAAACGGGCGCAGGCTGCGCCGGAAGTGCCGACAATGGATGAATCCGCGCTGCGCGGTTACGAGATTACTTCATGGTTCGGGGTTGTCGCTCCGGCCGGTACGCCGCAGGCGGCAGTCACACGCCTGCACAGTGATTTCAGCAAAGTCATGCAGATTGCCGATGTCCGCGAAAAACTGGCCGTGCTCGGGTCGGAGGCTGTCGGCGGGAAACCGGCGGACTTTGCCGCCCACCTCCGCACCGAACAGGATAAATGGGGACGGCTGATCAAGCAGGCTGGAATGCGGCTGGATTAAGCGTACAGTAAAAAACCGGGGTCGATTTCTTTCCCTGCAGCCCGGCCCGCAGCCGCAATCCGCTTGCGGCTGCGCTTTCACCTAGAATGCCCGCATGAACCTCAACCACGATTTCCGCTTGCGTGTCGTGCTGCAC